>Ga0164290_1000469_pt1 | contig 127701 bp, 84 predicted proteins | sample Micstemetagenome_FD_108782 | JGI IMG/M metagenome (GOLD analysis project Ga0164290, IMG submission 108782) | Contaminated culture microbial community from soil near Moab, Utah, USA - Microcoleus steenstrupii SON62 (Illumina Assembly) | ecosystem: Environmental > Terrestrial > Soil > Soil crust... | reverse complement strand
TCCGCAGTAACCGTTGAGGACAAATGTCAGCTCTTGAAACTCAGTTCCATCGACAACCGGCGTTTGTAGCAGGCGGCCGTTGCACCAAGTCCGCTTGGGGTCAAGCGGCCCAACTGTCGGCTGCGCAGTAACGGCCTGACCTCGTTGCGCATCGATGATTTCGGCAGTAGCACCGATCAAACGGAGAAGTTTGGGACAGACGACCGCCTGTTCCGCTGAAGCACCAAATAGCGCTGTTTCGAGTGTTGCATAACCGGTCGCTTGCAGGCTGGCGTGAGGCAGCTCGTCGCGAATGCGGCGGCTGGCTTCGCCGAGCGTGTCGATGGCCTGGCACAACTCCGCTGCGTCCCGGCGTTTGCCGGCTTCGCGCAGTCGAGCGGCGACAATCCGCAGCCAAGCGGTTCGCAAATCCGACTGGCAAGCGAACACGGCAGCGACCGTTTCTTCGGCGTTCGGCAAACGACTTGCAAGCTGGACCAGTCCTGATCGAGCCATCGCGCGGTCGGTCGCTGGGTCGAGACTCCAAAGTCCCAACCGCAGCGGCTCTGTCAACGCGGACAGCGAGCGCCCGTCCGATTCACCGACGGTGAGTAATTCGCGAACCGCCGCAATCGCAGCCGGAGACACGGTCATGCAGCGTCTCCGTTGTTGGGCTGGGTTCGTTGTGCTTCATCGATTACGGCATAAAGAACATCCAAATTGGCGAACAACGGAGGCTTGCCATCCCCGTCGATACCATCTTCTGTCAGCCGCGACAGGATTGCCCGGTCGAGTGTTTGATCTCTACGTTCGAGCAATCTCTGTGCATCTTCTAACTCGCCTTCCGAAATGTTTCGTTCAATCAGCCCTTCAACAAGCTGTTTCGAAGTCGCAATAAGCGACTCTGATAAAATCAACATTGCGTCTGCAGTTCGCTCTTGTTCGGCAATTTGTGCAACAGCCTCAACGTCGAGGACTGGAATCGGAATCGATTCCAGCGCCTCCAAGTAGACACCACGCTGGACACTGCCAACTGAATTTCTCAGCAGCTCATTGCCGAACGCCCGCGACCGCATGAACGCCTTGACATAATGCTGTGGTAACTGAAGCGGTCGCACCTTCGCAATTCCTCGTGATAAAGCCATGCGACCCTCTCCGTTTATCGGTGCGACAAGACCGAGCGTTCCGACAATGGAGAAAACGACATCACCGGGTGTGCCAAAACAAGATGTTGGAACTCGAGCCGCATATGCATCTGACAACCGTGCGCAGCGCCTGCCGTAAATGACAAATCCGTCCATCTCTGATGCACGCAAGTAGATTGGACCATTCCCATATTCCGGATTGCCGTGATCACCGTCAGTAAGTCCCTCGAATTGAGTCTTGTCACCGAGAACGACGTGCGGCGCATTTGTGATGAGCCTATACCCACCGAGCAAATCCGCACGATAGTGAATGTAGTCCAGTCGACTACCTAATAATGCGACATCCATCCGACTGTAACGCACGGCAGTTGTCTCGCTGACGAATCGAGACTCGAACTGAAGTTGATTCATTGCATGGCGTTTTGAGGCAGTGTCACGCAGCAACTCTGCCTGCCGCACCTTGTCGCCGATGTATTTTTGAGCGACCGGCGAGATTTTGGGGATGTACAACTCCTCGAACTCGTTCAATCCCAATGTTGGGCGCGTTGATTTGTGACTGAGCCGACAAAGCGAAGCTTGCCCAAATTTGGAGCAGAAATAGGCAACAATGCTATAAGGATCAAAGAAGTTGGAGAATCTAAAAAAGGCAACTTCCGCACTTGTATTAGCCTCTTGGATTGAATGAGGCAGTACACTCGCAAATCCTACCGAACCTTTTTTAACGACCAGCAAATCACCGGGATGCAGGCGGCTGCCCCTGAGTGTATTGTGTTTTTCCGGCGAGATATACGTTGGGTTCGTTCCGGGAAAATCAGCAATTGCGCCGTGCAAATGCTGCCCCTGTATAAATGGTACTCCCGCGGTAGTGAAGTCCGTCGCTCCATGGTCGCCGTCACCCCATGCGGCAATATGATCTTCGCTAACAAGTGGAACTAAAGGCAACCCACAGGAGCCCAGTTGCTCCATTAGGACTTGATATTGAGGATGAAAACTCTGGGGTGTCCATCGGCGATCCAAGAAAGAACTTGGTACTCGACTGGTGAAAGTGTTTGAGGACATCACTCGCCCCTCACGTACGCGCCAGTGATCTTTGCCAAGTCGTTCGATACGCCTGAACTGTAATCCTCGACGTTGTTCTTCACCTCGTACCCTAGCGTGTCGGCCACGGCCATGAAGACGTCGGTCTGCGGTTCGTCGGCGAACTTGTTTGCGTCGTCGTCGCGGGCGTGCCGCTTCTGCAAGTAGAGGATGCTCGTCTTCGCGCCCGTCCCTGAGAGCTTAAATGTGTCGGACGGCAAGCTGATCACCGCTTTGACGATGGCCTTCCCGCCGTGGAACTGGCCGGTCTCGGCGTCTTTCGTCCCCATGATGTATTCGCGGACGTACTTGTCGCCGCTGTTACAGAGCACGCCGTCGGGCAGAATGATCAACAGCCGCCCACCCGGCTTGAGCAGTTGCAGGCAACGGTCGAGAAACAACACTGCCGGGTCAATGCTTGTCGGCTTCACATCATTCCAAATCCCTTTGCTGTTCGGACTAGCTCCCATCGCCAGTCCGGCCACCGTCGGCTGATAGGTGTAACCGCCGCCGCGACCTTCGCGTTCCTTCATGTCGCTACGGAACTTGACGAGGATCTTGCCCATGTCCTCTTCGTACTGCTCGCGAGATTTCTCCTGCCCCTTCTTAAACTTGGGCGTGCCGAAAGGGGGGTTGGTGCAGACCAGGTCGAAGCTGCACGGCTTGAGTTGGTCGCTCGACAGCGAGTTCTGCGTGTAGAAGATCTTTGCCTTGGCCGCACCCAGCAATGCCATATTCACTCGGGCAAGGGTCACCATCATTGGCGCTGAATCCGCCCCAACAAAGCTGTGCTCGCCCATATCGCGGAACAGTTTTTCGCGAGCTGCATCCGGTCCTGTTTCTCTGCCCGCGAGTTGAGCCAGTGCTCGCTCCAGATATCCCAGCGCCACCACGCCGAAACCGTAAGTCCCGCAGGCCGGGTCACAGTAGCGGAAGACCGGCTTACCTTTGGCATCACGGGCCGAAAGAAGTTCGGGAGTCTCTTCAAGAATGTCGTGAAACGCGAACTCCAGCATTGCCTGTTTAACTGGTGCCGGGGTGAGGTAGATGCCCAGGCCCCCCTTCGAATCGAAATTGGCTCGTAGGAAGACGTCGAACGCCCGGCCGAGCACATCGCCCGCAATATCCGACAATCGCCCTTGCGGCTTGAGTTGCTTGCCCGAGTTGTCTTCGACCGGCCCCAGTTTCTGAATCAGTTCGAGGATCGTCTCGTAATTACGCACTTGCTCTAGCCGCAGATGCTGGTTCTTGTCGAAGATCGGCTGCGCGTTCCCCGCGTCGTCAGTGACCACGTAGTCGGGATGGCCTTTGAAATGGTCAAACGCCGATTGAATCTCCGCGACGGCTCGCTTGCCGTGCTTCTTCACATACTCGTAGGTGAAAACATCTTCGAGCTGCAGCTTCTTCCCCTCGTGCTCAAAGCCGAGGTCTTTCGAATTGTGGTGCAGTCGGAACGATTCGAGAAACAGCAGCTTGGCGACTTCTTCGATAATGTCGTTCTTGCCATTCACTCGATCCTTGACCGTCTGATAGACCTGCTCGTGAAAGGCATTGAAGCCGTTCATCAGCCGGTCGTACATTTTCAGCGACCATCGTCGCGTTGGATCAGCTTTGATCCGTTTGTAGTCGCCAATCTCTTCCAGGCTAGGAAGCCGGTCGATTTGGTGGGCCGGGTATTCGAGGTCAAAGATGGCTTCATGCTCGCCATCGGTCACAACGCCGAATTTGGGAAACTGGTCATCAGCCAGTTCGGTCGGAGAGAGCGTCCACGAAAGCTGCTGTACGTAATCCGCATTCGCCTTTTCCCAGCTTCCCGCCGGCAACGCCAACGCAAACACACGCGGCGTATCGACACCACGGTGCGTTCCCCAAACCATCGAGCACGCTTGGCCTTCCTCGGCCGCATCGAGTTCGAGACGCTGGCCGAACTTCTGTTCGGCGAGCTTCTTCTCCAGCGCGACTAGCGCGACGTTGCGGCTAGAAGACTCGGCGGCCTTGGCTTCCTTTTTCTTTGATTTCGTGGCGGCTGCCATTAATGCGCTCTCCTAGATGACGGTCGGAATTTGGGCGATCAGTGAATTTGAGAATGCAAGCACGTTGGCTGCATGCGCTGCGGCCGCAGAAACTTGAGGAAAGGGTAGCAACGGCGGATTGACGCCTGCCAATAACGATGCCGCATTCAGTGAGAGTGTGCCGCTGGAAACGAGGGCATTTGCACACTGGCGGCGTCTGATGCGTTCGCAGATCCCAACGTAGGATTTCGCGATAACGGTTCCAATGCCTGTGCGATGGTATTTGGCTTCAAGGACAAAATGAACGCGCCGATACGTCGGATCCGACCCGTTCTTTCGGCACTGTCTGGCGTGGCCCTTCGCGATAATGACGATATCAATCTCAAGCACGGCACCAGCAGATCTCGACAGCACCTTCGTGTCGCAATGCAGCTCATACGCATTAGTGCCATTTGTAAACTCCACATACGAAAACGTACCAGGTGTCGACGAAATTCGGCCGGGTCCCCGTCGGAACCGGAATATCCCAGGGTTAGGAAGGGCTTGCGGGTTATAGCCAAGTGCATCGAGCGTTTGACAGACTAACGCGTACAGGAAGGCCTCGTAGACTGCGTCGTTCTTGGCCTTCTTTCCCCTCGCATTCTTGTGACTTAAGTCAATGCTCGTGCTGCCCAGTGCCTTGAAGACAGGTATAAGAGCATTTAAAAGACGTTGCCGCTTATTCATCGCATTGCCCTGTCTTGGGAAATCTCGTTGAGCAAAATGGCCGCAATCGAACGCGATTGTTGTTCAATCATGGTTTGCGGCGAAATCACATTCGGTGTTCGGGTAGATTCCGCAGGGCTCGGTTGCTCAAGCTGATCGAACGAAAACTCGTTGCGAACGACGTCGAAGAGTTCCCAAAAACGGTCTTCTACCAGCGCTTCGACCGAATGCTCCTTGGGTCCATAGATTGTGTTGCCGCCGTCGTCGACGATATGAAGCTGTTTTCCGAGGATTTTCTGAAAACGTTCATCCGCCTGCCGGTAGTTTCGGCGAGGAATCACGATCAGATCAAACATGACCGAAAGGCCAGCGACCACATTCAACGGCGTATCGCAGTTGAAATCTTGCTGATCAAGCACATCGGCGGCTCTAGTGACGGCCTGCTCAACTCGACGCCGGTCAACTTTCCTCGTACTGCTGAGAGCTGAAAGCAGCGAGGCACCGTCAGGCGACAAGGACGTATTCGACTTGTGGTCGAAAAAAAACAGCCGTATGGCTCGATCAAGCTCTCCGTCTTTAACAAGCTGGGTCGCAATGCTCGGAAAATGCGGCAGCTCGCCCTCCAATTGTTCTAGGAAGTTGCCAATCGACTCAGAGTCATTCCCGTAACCGAATAGTTGTAGAAACGTGGCAATGTCATTTGCAAACAAGATTGCATCGTCATCGTAAACAATTCTCATTTTGCTACCTCGCGCAAGTGTCAACCCGCCGGAATTAGTCCGATGCAATCAATCCGGGCCCAACAACCTTGAGCCCCGTCGTTTCTCTCGCCAGTTTCTTGATCTGCTCAATCGACGTCTTGAATTTGCTCGGAAGCAAGTGGATGATTTGCGCGGCGGGAGTCGGCCGCCCCTGCGCTCGCACAACATCAAGCACGGCCTCGGCGAGTTCTTCCTGAAGCGATCGCCGGCCCAGTCTCACGATTGGATCGCCCTCGACAGCGGATTGAAGTTCGATGCCATCCATGCAGGCGAGCATCAGGTGCAGTTGCTCGGCCGACCAGGTGCTTCCACCGTCTGCCGCGAGAGCATGGAGTCTGGATAGCGGCATTGCCTCGCGCCGCAGCGATTGCATGAGTTGTTCGTAAAGGTCCGGCGTCACAACACATGCTCCTCTCCCCGCAATGCGGACGGCGGCTCAGTCCACGGTCCGCAATCGCGATGTGTCTCACGCAGTAGGCTGTAGGCGTCAGCGACTAAGCCAACCCATTCGCCTTCAAGCTCAAGACGTCGTTGCTGCCACCGGCGGAGGAACGCGTCCCACTTGATCCGTGTTTCCCGCGGGATGTCTGGCATTACCAACTTTCGAATGGTCCAGGGGGGCGCGAATTGTTGAACGGTTCCGATAGCCAGCCGACCGAGTTGGTCATGGATTTCCGGATCGCTGAGCACCGCAGCCCAGGCACCCGGCGTTTCGTGAAACCGCAGGCGGTGCCAATGATCAGTTGGGTGAATTGGCTTCGCCGGTTTGTTGCCAACAAACGCGACTCGCGAGCGAGAAACCAGGGCCGACAACAACACCTCGTTCAAGTGAAGTGGCTCGGCGTAAACGCGCCGGCTGGCGGAAACGTCCCACCGTACTTGGCTCTTAAGGATCGTCAGGTCGTCGCCAACGTCGGAAAGCTGAAGTGTGCGAATGCCACCAGCAGCATCGGTGATGCGGTTACCACCCCAGCCATTAGTCTTGGTCAATTGGCGGATCGATCTCCACCCAGCGTCCTGTTGGAGCCGCCGCTGGTAGCCACTGACAGCGACGTGACCAGGGACCAGTGAGTCGTCGATGTCCGCTGTTTGGAAAAAATGGCACCAAGTGGTTGCGTCAGTTTCATCATCGCCATCATCAAACGCAGATTCCGGCATCCGCGAGGCCACCTCTTCCCGCACCGACGCCAAAAACCTGAACAATTCGACTTGGCTGTCAATTCGCTTCTCAATGCACGCGTAAGCGCGGTGACTGATGACTTCGATCCCCGCGGGCGGACGTGGAAGCCGGACCGACCCAAGCACATCCGCACGCACTCGCGGAACAATCGCCGCGCCGGACTTTCGCACCAGGTACTTGCCGAATGCTGGCTGATTGATGCAGAGCGCGAACCAGAATCCCATCGCCAAATCGAGGCCCCGCACCAGAAAACAATTGGCATCGACCGGATGGCGAAAAACATTCGGCGTCACGATTGCCGCCCGAACCGGTGCGATCTTCGAGACGACAACGTCACCCGGCCCGACGCGCCGAATGCTGGCGAACATGGGCGACGAACAGTGCCCCGACTCCAATCGCATCTCCAGCTCGCCAATATTCGATAGGCGGTAAACCGGCCCGTCCGTTTCCGGGCCCTCCCCCCACCGCTGTCCCTCAACAACATCGACGCCTTGGATCGCAATCGCGCGAGCATCGGCGAGCCGCAAAATCGGCAGAATCCGACCGCAGAAAACTTGGGGATCCCAAGTCTCTTCGCGATCAATCAGGTTGGGCGAAACCGCAGTCATTAAAACCTCGAAAGATCCGCTCATGCGAATGCACGTAAGCGATTGTAGCGGCGAGGGCTTGTACTGCAAGGCCACGTCGATAGAATGTGCAGACACATGAGCAGAATAGGAAGGCGGAAGATGTCGACCGAACCGATGTCCCTGGCGTTGGCTGATGATTGCAAACCCCTGTCGTCCGACGAGGTTGATCGCGTTGTCGACTACGTGTTCGCCCATCGCAAAGCGGCGATTAAGGGCTTCCTGAAGGAGGAAGACCTCAAGGTTTCTGGAAAAAAAGAAGTCCTACGGGCTCGCGTTCAGGAGGCGATCGACAGCGGAAAAACGGATCCATCCGACTTGGTGACGTTGTTGGACACGATTGAAGGCTGGGGGAATCAACATGTCTACCTGTACGAGGCCCCCGAGGGGGAAACGAAGATTTGGAAATCCGATGCGCGTGCAAAGACCCGATTGAAGAAGATCAGCCAGGAAGGACTTTTCAACCGCCGTCGGCCCCTGGTGTTGCCCGATGAGCCGACTCTTTCCGCCGTCGAATGGTCTGCGGATCGTGTTCGGTTCATTTGGGTCGAAAAGCGAGAATGGGAACTTCGGCGTGAGGACTTGGATACAGATGGAGCTGCGGACGGCATTCGACTGAAGGCTTACGAAGACATGATTGCCCGAGGAGTGACGACGTTCGACTGGAATCTGGCCACCGGTGAAGCAGCACTGATGATTCAGCGGCTGCCGAGCGGTGAGCGCTACGATGAAATCCGACAGCGTTATGAGCAGGCTATCGAGGACGCTGTGCAAATCAGCAACTTCACTCGCCGCGATGTCCGAAAAGCGATTCGAAAGATCGAAGCGTCGAAAGAAGTGACGAAGCGACAAGTCTCCCACGAAACACAACGCGGCGGGCGCATCTCCTTTACAAGCAAGAGCAGGAAGGCAGATGTTTTTGATGACCCGGACTTGAAAAAGTCTCGGAAGGCACTCGGGCGAACAGCCTCAGTCCTCGGGAATTTTTACTGGATCGAGGCCCCGCCGCACTTAGAGCGCGGCCTGCACGTCAAGTTGTATGCGACCGATCTCCGAGTCGGCATCTTCGGTGAATGTTCTGAAGCAGAGGTGCAATATGTTCTTTCGCGAATCCGCCATCATTGTCAGTAACCAGCACTTCATCGAAGAAGACGTGGTTGCTGTCGACGGCTACCTTCACGCGAATCAGGGGGAGCCGGTGCGCGTCGGCCGGCTCTCGGACTTCACAGGAGTGAAGGAATCCGTGGCCGAAAGCATCCTGGCGAGTTTCCTCGCTGCCGGAGTCGTCAACGAATGTTCGATTGCGGTCTGCACGAAGTGCGACGAACTGGTCGAAGCCGATCAATCCACCGGCAAACTGGAATGCGACCTCTGCGAATCAGCACTGAATCCAGAGAAAACACCCTTTGAAACAGTCTACATACCGCGCAAAACGGAGTTTGAGTGCGGTGACGTACTCCCAATTGCGAGTGGCGGACGTCCGGAGGTTGATGGGGTCGAGAGGATCGTCGGGTGTTCAGACGAAGACCGCATTGCCGACATAGTTTTTGTCCATGGGCTGGATGGAGACGCGATGTCCACATGGCACCCGCAGGACGCCCCAGCCAAATTCTGGCCCAAGTGGCTCGGTATCGAGTTTCCGTCAGTCGGTGTTTGGTCGCTGGGATACAAGGCCAGTTCCATCGGATGGAAAGGATCGTCGATGCCGTTGTCGGACCGTGCGATCAACGTCCTGGCGATGCTGGAGGCCGCCGGGATTGGTGAGCGTCCCGTGATCTTCGTTGTCCACAGCCTTGGAGGCTTGTTGGTCAAACAGTTGCTTCGCCACGGACGGGACTTTGGAAACAAGAATTGGGCCACGATCACCTCGAATACGAAGGGCATCGTTTTTATCGCGACGCCTCACTCCGGTTCCGATCTCGCCAATTACATTAAACACCTCGGCAGTTTGCTACAAGCGACCGTGACCGTGGACGAATTGAAGGCGCATGCTCCGTCATTGCGAGATCTGAGCCTATGGTTTCGCAACAACTGTCAGTCGATGGCAATCGATGTTGAGGTTCTCTACGAAAAGGAGCCTACCCACGGCGTAATTGTCGTTGATCCGACAAGTTCTGATCCGGGTATTGTCGGCGTAATTCCGATTCCGATTGATGCCGACCATATTTCAATCTGCAAACCCGATTCAAAAGCACACCCCGTTTTTGCCCGCGTCAGACTGTTTGTTAACAAGTGGGTGTCTCGGCTGAATAATAACTAAAAGCTGTGCGGGGATGCACCATCATGCAGTCGAGTTTTGGTTGGACTCTCTTGTCCCGGGACGCTCTTCGACGCGCAGAGAAGCAACTTCGCGACGCTGCCGATGGGGTGCGCGACGAGGTTGGCTTTCTAGCGCTTCACCAGGCATACGCGGATCGATTCTTTCCCGGCACATCAGTGCTGCACACCCGACTCCGTTACGTTCTTTTCGTTCCCTGGCTGTACGAGAAGGTTGCACGACAGTCGGATCGACAAAGAATTTCTGCTGCTGTCGAAAAACAGGAAATCATCCTGGCCGGTCGCCTCAAGGCTTCCGGAGAATTCGGCGTGATTGGTGGGCTGCGTTATCCCCAGCCGACCACGCAGCCGCCGACGATGGTTTACTGGACGGCCCTGGCCGCTTGGCGAATTCTTCGCCCCAATGCCGATGCAACGGTGCCCTCGCGTCAGACTGTGCATCGCGCGATCGCCCGCAAGCCGACTCGTCAACAGGTTCATGATGATGACAAACAGTTGTTGATCGAAGACGAACCATTGTTCTATTCCATCCCCACCCCGCCGCCCGCATGGGACGACCTGGCGCAGCGGCTGGATTGTCAGCTTCAGAAGGCCGAGGGGCGCTTTCTGCGGAATTGCTTCTTGTCAGTCGCGCGTCAAGAGAGTGATGGGGTTCCGTCGCTCCTTGCTCGTCTCGTCGAACAACAGGTCGAGATGTCAGATCGACTGGAATTATGGTCTGGAAAAGTGAAAGCAGTAGCCGACCAAGCAGACCGAGATGCACTGCTCCGTGCCCGACAAGCAGCGGCACTATCGGCCATCGGACGAGGTGCGTACGCCGCGCTGGTTGAACAGCTCCGTGAGAAGCATGACGGTCTTCCGACGGACAATGTCCATCGGTCCAATCTGAAGGTTGTGACCGAGGAGTTCGCAACCGACGCTTTGGCCCTGGACGTTGACAAGATTGCCCTCGACGCGCCGTCAATCTCCGGCGGCATTCTCGAAGTACTGCGAACAACTCAAGGCTGGATTCGCACCCGGTCCCATGACTTGGCTCCTCTTTATGACGTCTACCAAAGCGCAGAGGCGCGTCGCAAAGGACGAAGGGCACGGCTGACAAAGAGCTTGGCTGGAAGTGAGAAGCGAGCCGAGTGGCTGCCTGATCAACATCCGTCGGCGACGCCTTTGCACTACCGCTGGGGTAATGTGCGACAACTGCTCATGGACCTTCAGGGGGCGAAATGAGCACACGACGTTGGTCAAATGTGTCGTACTTAGAGGCCATTCGCCCTGATCCGGGTTGGCGAACGGAATGCGCATTCCTTGCGAGTTACTCTGCCGATCTTGTTGCACTGGTCGCGGCGTTGCTTGCGTTGGCGGGTCTCGATGATGATCGCGGGTCGGGCAGCAAGGTCGATCTCGCAAATGCGGTCGATGCACTCGCGGACCGCGTCCGCCTGGTTGCTCAAGCGGGGCGGTTGGTCGTCCCGGCAAAGACACCCAAGATTCTGGCGATCCTCGACCGGTACGTTCGCGAAGTGAATCTCCATGAGTCCGTAGCGTCTTGGCATCCGAAAGCTGCGTTGACCAAGCAGATTTCCGACGAAGCAAACGCATCCCAGTGGCGGCTCTGGATCGGAAGCCGAAATCTGACGCAGGACCTTTCCTGGGACATTGGTCTCACCTTGATTGGCCGTCCCAACAGCAGTGGAAGCGAGGTTCTCGGAATTCCCGAGTTGGGGCAAAACCTCGCCCAGCACGCACAACTGCCAGGAGTTTCTCCGGCAAAGATAAGGTCAGAACTGCGGCAAGTAAGATGGGAAACGCCACCTGGATGTTCTGTAAAGAGCCTACGAATGCTCGGCGGTGACGCTTCTCGCGCCCTTCCAATGGAACCACCCAAGGTTCAGAAACTCATCGTCGTAAGCCCGTTTCTCGATGGCACCATTGTCGGAACGCTCGGGAAATGGGGAAATACTCAAACGAGACGAACGCTGGTTTCCACACGCCCTGAGTTGGCAAAGCTCTCTGGCCAAGCGAGCAAGCCACTGACCGGTTTTCAGGAACTTCTGTTTCTCGACTCGCCCGTACCCGATGAGCAAACCGCGGGTTATGGGACGGATCGCGACAATGCCAATTCGCAGGACGAAGAACCTGAACCACGAGGATTACACGCCAAGTTAATTTACGTGGATGGTTCGTCCGGAAAACGAATTTGGACGGGTAGCGCCAATTCAACGCAGCGAGGGTGGAATGGTCCCAATATCGAGGTCGTTGCCGAACTTGAGGTGACTCCCGAAGTTGCCGCGGGGCTCGTGGATTTCATCCAGTTGGCAAGTACCGTGCGGCACGACGAACTCGGGGGAGCTGATGAGCCGGACGAGACCGAGGAACGACTTGAGCAAGCGAGAAAGCATGTAGCCGGTTCCTGGAGCGTCGTCCAGCGTTGCAATGAAATCGGTCCCGTGTTGTTGAGTACGGCTGATCCGAATCCTCCTGACCTCGATGTCGTGTTGTCCGTTGGCCTTTTGGGAGCCACCCAAGCTCCTTGGCCCAGGGGCGCCGCAAGTGTGCAACTGCCGCGAGTCGCAGCGGGCGAAATGACCGAACTCATTTGTTGTCGCCTGGCAATTAGCGACGCTTCAATTTCCTGGCTCCAGCGTGCTCCGATCGACCCGCCGCCAGGAGACGAAAGAGACCGACAGGCTCTGGCTCGTTATCTCGACCCTCGTACCTTTTTGTTGTGGATCAGATCACTACTGACTGGAGACGTCTGCGGTGACGGTGGCGGTAACTGGGACGATGACGCGGACTCGCCGCAACGACGAAAGGTGCCCAAGGTTGACCCAACTTGGTGGGCTCCGACTATTGAGGAAGTTCTCCGCGCCTGGAGTCGAGACCCGTCAAGTCTTGCTGTGATCGACAAGAAGGTCCGGCAGTATCTCAGGCTCTACGAAGAACAGAAGGACATTGAACTTACTCCGGAAGAGCGAATCGTTGTCACTGATTTTCACAGCACCTGGCTCATTCTCCGTCGTTCGCTTGTCACGGAGGAGAAATGACTGTCCTCAAGCCGTTCCAAGCAGCGACCGTTCAGGCCGTACTGGCAGCCTTCCGCAAGCGCCGTCGCGCTCGACGCTTTCTGGTCGCCGACGAGGTTGGGCTAGGCAAAACCGTCGTCGCTCAACATGTGATTCTACAGTTGCTTGAAGGGCTAGGGCGTCCTCTCGTTGTCTTTTACATGTGTAGCAATTTGGCGATTGCTCGGCAGAATCGTCGGAAACTGTTGGAATTTCTGCCACACGAGGAGCGTCCTGATGCCGACTGCCCAATTGATCGTCTCTCACTATTGCCAGCCTGTGAACGCCCGACACACAAGAAACTCAATCTATATTCGCTGACTCCCGACACTTCGATCCCGATCCGCAAGAGGCATCGTCGAGATGGCCGCCAGGAGGAGCGAGCCTTGGTACACGCGCTGGTGGAGCGAGTCTGGCCAGGGCTTTTCGACGAATGGGGCAAAGATGTGTTTCAGGGGAGTGCAACTGTCAATTGGAAGCACAGCGTTCGGCAAAATAGGGACAAGGCGTCCAACGGTGCGCTACGAGAAGCATTCACCGCTTCGGTGCGTCAGGAGTTCAACCTTGCCCCTTACCAACAACTGCTGCCGGAACTCCGCGCACGCTGGGAGCGAGGGGAACTGGACGGACTGGAATTGATCGCGCATCTGCGGAATGCACTGGCTGCAAGCGCCATCGAAGAGGTGAGCCCGGATCTGGTTATCTTCGACGAGTTTCAGCGGTTTCGTGACTTGCTCGAACCCCAACAAGATGAAGCTGCACAGAGAGTGATTGGACGGCTTCGCGGTGACGACTCACCCAGTCCTCCGGCGCTTTTGCTATTGTCCGCTACTCCGTACCGATTATTTACCCGTCGCTGGGAAGAAGAGGCGGGTAATTCGCATCGGTCCGAGTTCTTCGAATTAGTGGAGTTTCTTTACGGCGGAGATGCCGACGCCAAACGCAAGCGGAAACAGTCCGAGGACTCGTTCTCACGGTTAGAAACAGAACTCAGAAAGGGCGAACCCACTTCGGTCGAGGCCCAGCAGGCCCGCAAGGAGGTTGAGGACGTGCTTTGTCCGGTCATGTCTCGCACGGAACGCGCTTCGCATGACGATGGATGGGATCACTTTCAAACGGAATCCCTACTTGCTCCGGTTGCACCTGAAGACCTGAGCATTTTCAAGCACCTGTCCCAGAGTTTCGACGAATCTCATCGTCCGAATGCAGTTCCGTATTGGACATCGATCCCCATGCCGATGCAGACGATGGGAAATCATTACGTTGCGTGGAAATCAGCGGGAAAAGTCATCTGCGATGGAGCGCCCTTCGTCAGCAAAGGCATGCGTGATCGCTTAGAACCACCGAAGTTGTGGCCGCATCCGCGTCTCAGAGCGCTTCAGGAGTTAGCGCCTTCAAATCAATTGGCGGTCCCGTGGTTGTCGCCCACCGCAGCATGGTGGCCGCTTCGTGGGATATGGAAGAACCAAGAGAGGCCGCTGCGCAAGCTGCTGGTGTTCAGTCGGTTTCGCGCCGTGCCGCAAGCCATCGCTGCGACGTTGAGTTTTGCCCTCGAAGCTGAAATGCTTGCTGACGAAAAGATGTCCTATGACGAAATCTCCCGTCGTCGACTGCTCTCTGCGACAGACAAGCGGCACCCTTTGCTCGGTCTGTTTCACCCATCGCCTTTTCTGATTAAGGCGACCGATCCCCTGTCGGCAAGAACTGCCGACATCCACTTGATTCGCCGCGATGTGCGGCGGCAGCTAAAACGAGCCATTGCCAAATTGGGCGTTACGATCCGCGAAGAGGGGCCATCCCTACCTGTATGGCGACTCTTGGCTCGCCTCGAACGCCTGGCCGGCAATTGGAAATGGATTCAGAGGGGCTGGTGGTGGCTTCGCCATCAAATTGCGACGGGCGATGAGGATTCCGGGCTCGCACAACTGTTGACGGATTGGAACGAGGAGGCAGGGCGTCCCATTGAGAACATCAAACCGGCGAACCTCGAATTGCTCGTAGACTACGCTTTGGGATCGCCAGGTGTTGCCCTTGGCAGGGCATTGCTTCGGCACTGGCCCAATGCGGTCGACGAAGAGGGCTTTTACAGCACACTTGCCGCGTCCTGGAATGGATTGCGGAACTACCTTGATCAGCGTTGGTTCTATTCGCTGCTTTGCAAAAGGGGAGAATCGTATCCAGACGCATTGTTGCGAGTGGTGGTCGATGGAAATCTCGAAGCTGTCCTGGACGAACATCTGTGGATCATTGGGCAATTGCAAAGCTTGAGCAAGAACGAACTGGCGGACGAACTACGAGACGGACTCACCATCAAGAGTGGTCTGTATTATTTTCACCCAATGCAGGGCCAGCGAGACGCGACGTTCTCGCTCCGTTGTCATGTCGCTATGCCGTTTGTGCAGGCCAGAGTCAGCTATCTCGAAAATGGAGAAAAGCCGATCCGCACGGACGAAATGCGTCGTGCCTTCAATACGCCATTCTGGCCCCACGTCCTTGCAACCACGTCGGTGGGACAGGAAGGCCTCGATTTCCATGCATGGTGCGACACCCTCGTGCACTGGGATTTATGCCGCAATCCGGTCGACCTTGAGCAGCGCGAAGGCCGAATCCAGAGATTCGGCGGACTGTCGATTCGACGCGCGATTGCCAAAAAGCTCGGAACTCTTGCGATGGCAGATCGTATCAAGGATGAGAGTCCTTGGAAGCGGATTGCGGCGATGGCAAACGATACAATGAGCGATTCGTCCGGACTCGCTCCGTGGTGGGTCTGCAAAGATGGATCTGTCACTCGATACGTTTTCGACGTACCGACGAGCGAACAGAGACACTGGCTGCACTGGATGAAGGAGCAGCGGTTGCTCTACAGGTTGGCACTTGGGCAGCCAAACCAGGAGGATCTAGTGGAAATCTTGTCGAGCAAAATGGGAACGGACCCGGACTCGGTCCGTCAGGCGGTCGTCAATCTGTCACCGTGGTTCCGAAGCCGGTAAGGATGCTGATGAATCCGACCTTGTTACGATACCGGTCGTAAGCCTTCACCGTGTTCTGTTTTGTCGGATGACTACTCGCTGATCGCTTTTCAAAATGCGCATGACAAACTCTCCGGACGGTAGTTACTGAGGTCTGCAGGACGAACTGTCGGATCGCTAGCATGCGTACCAGGATTCATGAGACCAACAGGCAGTGCGGCGGAGCTGGAAGCTCGCCGACTTCCAACCGTGACCTCCTACAGGATGGGAAGAGCAACACGGAGTTCACGCGGCTCATCGGAGTCGCTGTGTCGAGCGTCAGCGTTGGAAACGCGCCACAGCCGAGGGTGGTAGCCGCGAGGTTGCGGCAGTCGAACGAGCCAACACGGAGCAAGGGTTGCCCTATGTCGCCGTTGTCACCGATCCACCGCCTGAAAAATCCGCGGCTCCAACCGGCCCTTCGCGGTAGAGCGCGGAGACCGGCCAAACAAGGCGGTTAACCCGAGCGGCGGTTCGGGCGGATTTTGGAATCGAACGTTTTTGGCCGTCGCCGGGTACCTTCGTCGTTAGGGCAAAAGTCTCAAAACTCTGGTTGCAGCGACGTATTCGTCATCTCGCCACAACGCGGCGTCGACAATTTCCAAGGTTCAAATCAAGGACAGTCGCCCCGACTTGTCTTGAATCCATCCGGCAACTCGACTTAAGTTACATGCCGGCTGGTAGTACCAGGAACTACGCACCAGGAAAGCGTGCTTCACCCATTCCTCCTCAGCACAAACTCGCCACCGTGTACCGCCACTACAAGCACAAGCTTTCGAAAAGCTGCGGTTCAGTTATGCAGCCGACAGTTGTCCCGCATCAGGAAATCGTTACAGAGGAGATCGACGTACCCCTTATCCAACTGGGCCTCCACGGACAGGCGAAGAACGTGCTTCTTGATCACTACAACTCCAATCGTCGCGAATGACGCAATCGCCGCTTCGATTGCCTGGCTCCGAAGCCGGGCGTCGCAATAGCGAAGCTTGAGGCGAACTTCCGTGATCACCAGCAAATCGCCATAGGGTGCCTTTATAGGTAGCTCAGCGGAAAAGTTGCCTTCGTCATCGAACAAAACTGTATCAAGTTCGTCGATGTCGTAGCAACCGAACAAATCAGACACCGATACCCCTGCTCGACGAGCTTCCGCAAGCTTGACAACCATGAGCATTATGCGGCCAGCGGTTTTATTGGGTCCGTCTCCCTCCCTCCAAAGCCTAATCCTGCCGTCGATCTGATGGACGTAATGTTCGGGGTCGCCCAACCAGGGTGGAAGCTGTACCCGGCGGCGGAAAAATACGGAGCCGAAGTAATTGGAGTTCATTCTGTTCCAGTCGCGTTAGGAGTGAAGGGAACCGGAGTGGTGTTCAAACCAATCGCTGAGTTCAAGCGGCTTCCACCAGCGGATTGAAGCAACGCAGTTCAACCTTGCTCGGTGGTTCAGTTCTGAGACCAAGGGGACCAGTGGGAAACAGGTTGCCGACCGTGTCGCGAGGAAGCCCTGAGATGTAGCGGAAAATGTCCTCAACCGTTCCTTAGCCTGCTTGCGCTGCAAACTTTGCGAGCGCTGCCGACTTCGGTCCACGGCTCCCAACTCCGAATTTACGATTTTGAAAACTAATCGGACTGTGACCTTCGACGCCAATTGTTACCTCAACGCCCCGATTGCTTGGCAAAGCAACAATTGAGCGAACTTTCCAGGCGGCCAAAAACTGAGCGGTTTCGTGCATCAATATTCCTCTTGGAAGCAAAAACAGTGAAGTCGCACACCTCCCCGACACGATAATTATAGCATGCCAAATTGGATAGTCCATTTTGGAGATATATTTTTGGGAAATTACCGAAATGGACAAACGCCCTGAACTATTGCGTGACTTGTTAAAGCAGGCGAGAGAAAGTCATGGCATTACTCAGAAAGCACTGGGAGAGAAAGTCGGCAAGGATCAACTGTTCGTCTCCCGGTACGAATCTGGGCGGCGGAACCTGGATGTAATCGAGTACCTCGACATCGCGCGTGGAATTGGGGTCGACCCTTATCGGCTTCTTCGGAAATTAGAGACGCCGTGAAGTAAGGTGCTGTAATTGCTAACGGAGCTACCTGCCCTAAAGGAATAGGCCGCCAGCGATGCCTTCAAACTCCGCGATGTGCATTTGTAGGATCGGCGACAATGAAGGATTCGGTTTTTGCTGTGTCTCGCTGCGCTGATCTAGCGTACATTTCTGCGGGCGTGGGCCCTGTTATCCTTACAACCGGCGGCTCCAGCATTTACTCCTCGTGCCGAGCGACGGGCCGCGATGTAATTGGGACACCTGGAGTCTTAAGCCCTGGAAATCCGCCCGCGAACCCGCGCTGTATTCAGTCAAGAATCTCTGGCTTCGGGACCCAGCTTGTCGCTTTCAGTCTGGTAAAGGTCCCCTGGCATATCACTTAGACTACGAGCGGCCGAAATCCTTGTCCATTTCACCGACTTTGACGGTAGAAAATAAACGGCCACCAGCCAAAAAGCGAACCACTAGCCGCAGCATCAGGTGCACTTAGGCGAGAAGCGTTCTTCCCGTCCCCGGCCGCTAGGGCGTCGGTGGGGCAGTTCTGTCCACTACGTCCATCAGAAGTTCGTCGCCACGGTCAAACTGCAATTGCGCCCAGGCAGAACCGGTCGGCGATGGTGAAAAGAGCCGCTGAGGTGACATCTCTTCAGCATCCATTCGGATGCTTCGCGACGAGCGTCGAAATCCAAGCGACTGCGAGTTGAGCCGTTCCGGACGTCGCCGGCGTACTGCTTCAGCATGAAAACTTCATCTGCGGCGCATGCGGAAGTAGAGTTCTTCGAACTACGGGCCGCCGAAGGATTCGAGCAAGGCAAGGTCGGTTTGCGCCTCGAACTCGCGGCGGCGAAGTTCCCGGCATTCGGCTTCAACGGCGGCTAGTGCCTGAATCATTGTTTGTTCCAATCGAGGTTGACGAGTTCCCATTGGTGGCCGTGGTCCCTCAGTTCGGCCGACCAATGATTGCGAATAGTAGCGCCGAATTCGTTCTGCGAATCGACGTAAGAGACATGCCACATTCGACCAGCTTGCCGCGCTTCGGCTAGTGGGAAGGAAGCGGTAGCAGGGCTAACCGGCCGGTGTTTGACGAACCGTTCGGCCATGAGTTCGGCGATTGATGGACTAGGTCGGCCTTGTACTCGCGGCGGGGAATAGCGTTCCACGCGCAGAATCCGCCGACGATCAATGCGGCGACGATGAACGGCCGAAGCTGACTCGCCAACGGGAACGCCTCGGGTTCCTGATGCCTGCGAGTGGCGAGATAGGTAATCAGTTCGTCTTGCGCAGTGCACATGGTTGTGTCTCCACACGAACCATGCGTCATATCACGGAGCTAGCAAGCAAATTGCTGAAGATTGATGGCTGATTGAGCGGCGGCGACGCGTAGGGCAGGGATTGTGATGGCGAGCGCAGGGGCGTCAAAGCAGGTGTAATGGTGGATTAACTATTCACAAGCGGTAATGATGAGGTGCGCGTTGCTTAGAGGCTGTCTGAAAATCAGCGATTTCTCATTCGTTGGGCGGCTCTGCGGGTTTGCAGGCGGACCATGCTGATATAGATCATGGCTCGCTGGTTTCGGGTAGTTCCTCGTAATCGCGGCTGTGCCGGCGATATTGGCCGAGCCAGGCGAACGTGCGTTCGACGATCCATCGCTTGGGCAGGACTACAAAGCCGGTCGCCTGCTGGGGCCGCTTCACGATCGAAAGCGTCCAGCGTACCGTTTCGTGAAACCAGTCCACCAGGCAGCCAGCATAGCCGCCGTCGGCGAACACCAGATGCAGACGCGGCAAGTAACACTTAAGTCGCTCGACCAGCAGCTTAGCCCCGTCGCGATCCTGAACGTCAGAGGAATGCACGACGACCGTCAGGAGCAGGCCCAGGGTATCGACCATCAGGTGGCGTTTGCGACCCGTGACCTTCTTTCCCGCGTCGTATCCACGAATTCCTTTTTTTGAGTCGTCTTGGCCGACTGACTATCGACGATTCCTACGCTCGGCTCCGCAGGCCGGCCCTGAGCCTGACGCTCACTGCGGCGCAGCGAGTCGTTCATCCGCTGCCAAGTGCCATTGATCCGCCAGAGACGGAAGTAGTGATAGGCCGATTGCCACTTGCAAAAGTCCTTGGGCAACGCACGCCACTGAATGCCCTCTTTATTCACATAAAAGATCGCGTTGAGCAGCGTGCGAAAGTTGACCTCCCGCGGCCGACCACGTGACCTCTCCTGGGGAACGAACTTCCGAAGCACAGCCCACTCAGCGTCGCTCAAGTCACTCGGATAACTGGCTTCCATGCCCTGCCTCCTCAACCTCTGAAATCGATATGGCGTCAGCGTAGCCCGACAAGCTACCCTGGCAAAAGATCATTTTCAGACAGCCTCTTAGTCAGACTGAGGCAATGATTCACGCACATAACGGGACGGTCTTGATTTTTGTTTCGCCAGCACACCTTCATGTACTAGCCGCTGAATCCACGTCTTAGCCTGCGCCTTGGAAACGCCTAAATGCTCTGAAATCTCTGTTTCTGTCATTGCATTTTCGACTTGCTGCATCAGCTCGCGCACCTTTGTGTAAAGCAAATCGGCCGCTGAAACTTTCTCCGTCGTGACGGTTTTCGCCTCTACGGGCTTGCAATCAACGGTAGCCATTGGCGCGTCGCCAGCTGATGAGATTGCATCCTGCCGGAACAGCATGCCAGGTCGATCCTTGGTTGCTGCGTGGAGTATCGCTTCTTCAATCTCCCGCTCGGTTGTTGGATTAGGCCAAGGAATAGCGCCTCGTTCATAAAGCGCGACAAGAGCTTCACTGCGATCTCCGGTCGAACGGATATAGAGAGGAACCATTCTTAGCTTTTCTAATTGCTCAATAGCACCTGCCCAAGTTCCACCAGATTTTAGGTCAGCGTTTACTACGAGCGCAGCATTGGACAGGGCATAAATTAGCTTGTTCCGTTGCATGGCGTGCCCGACATTGAAGCCGGCGAGTGGATCGTAAGCTGAGACGAGCACTAGCCGTCTGTCTTGCAAGAATTTGCGGTTCTCGCTGCTCAAAGCTGCACGCTCTAATCCTTCAGCCAACACGCCGACAGCACAACCACCCTGCTTGAGCGCGCCTTGCATTGCCGCGCGATCAATGCCTCTAGCGCCACCGGAAACGATTGAAAAGCGGGCCCCTGCGACGGAACGGCCGATTTTTTCGGTGTAGGCAACTAAGTCATCATTCACCTGTCGAGAACCAACGACTGCAAGCGATTCCCAGTCAAGAATCTCCTGATTTCCACATCCGTAAAGAATTGGAGGCGAATCCTCTAGCAACTTTGACTTGAAGCGCTTTGGATACCCAGCGTCTGCTCGGCTCACCACCCAAATGGAACGTGTCTGCCAACGATCAACGGCTCGACTCAACTGAAAGCCTCGCTGCAATAGCGATCTAATTCGATCCGGGTTTATCACATCCGCGCAGGCATCAATAATGGTGTCAGCCGACTGTGAAAGCAGATCGGCAGGTTGGCGATCAATTCCACGGAGAAGCTTTACCAGTCGCTTGTAATCACTTATCGAAAGAATCTCAGCCGTCTTGTCGCCGCCACCTGTCATGAGTGGCGCAGTAAGCATCAGGATGGCTTGGGTATTGGCAGAAATAGTGTCGTTCATTGTGTTACTAAGTTCTGGCAAGCGCGATCGGATAGACTGGGCCAGACCCGGCTTTCAACAGCAGGCAAGCAGCTACGGTGAACGTCCAGTTCGAATTCGCCATATCGTCCACCAACAAAACTGGCCCCCCTGGCGGTTTAGCAATTACTTCCAATGAACCATCGACATTTCTTGCCTGTTGAACACTATTGGCCATCGTCTTCTGCTCTTGCCCCTCAGCAATTTTCTTTAGCGAGTCAATAAACGGGATTTTAAGAGCGTTGGCAAGTCGCTTTGCAAGGTCGGGAACCTGCACTGGATTGCGCGTCGAGGGGATGCAGGTCACCCATGTTGCTTTACCCGAAAAACTTGATGAGTTAACCATATTGGAAAAGGCATTGACTAATTCATCGGAAAATCGCTTGTCTATGTACTTTCCTGTGAACACGTCGCCTCCCCAGCCGGCATCCTGCCAATAGCAAAGAGCCAAGCCAGGTTGTGCTTGATGCTCCTCTGCTATCTTTCCCTTCCATCCATACACTGGCATACCGCCACCCGGCCACTGCTTTCGAGGATTTGGCTGCTTCAGTGGAAGACTTGTGCGACGTAGAAAGCCGATTGCGTCTTGGACGATAGATTTGTCAGCAATCTTCGGAAGTGGTGCCAGTTTTGGCATCGACACCGTTGTGGGTTGTCCATCAAGGGCCTTAATTAGAAACTCCATGTGGCCTGATGGTAGAGCGAGGTACTCTTCCATTTGCGAGCGTTCGGCTTGACGTAGAGAAGTGAGTCGGTCGGCTCGATCCCAGAAAGAGTCTGAAAGCGTCGATGAGGTCAAGCGATACTTAGAGCCGACTTTGACGACTGGGGCGGGCGATTCCAGAGCAAGGAGGTCTAGTATCGTTTTTACGCGGTATTCGCTCATGTTTACCCAGTTTTGCATGTCGGGGACGGACAATCCCTCGCCATGATTTTCCAGAGCACCGATAAGATCGTTTACTTCTTCTTTCGTGGGAAAAGCACTGCTGATGAAGAACTCTGAAATCGACTCATCCTCCTCGCCACTAAGTAAGACGCCGTAGGCGCTTTCCACAGCACGGCCGGCCCGTCCCACTTGCTGATAGTATGCAACGACTGAGCCTGGCATCTGGTAGTGAATGACAAAGCCTAAATCTGGCTTGTCGAAGCCCATTCCAAGCGCTGTTGTTGCAACTAGTGCTTTGACTTTATTTGTAAGAAGCTCGTCTTCGAGCGTCTCACGATTCTCCGACTCTCCGGTATACGTCTTGACGTTAATTTTTCGATATTGCAGCCATTCAGCCACTTGTGCGGCGTCGCGCTTGGTAAGCGTGTAGATGATGCCGCTACCCTTGAGTTTTGGCACTTGCTCAGCAAGCCAAGCCATTCGGTCTGCCGATTTGGGCAAGTTGATCGTCTGTAGGAAAAGCGAGGGGCGGCTTAAGTCGCCGCGAGTTACGCTTAGGGATGGTCCAAGAACCTGCCTGAGGTCATTCAGCACACGTTCATTTGCAGTAGCTGTCGTCGCCAGCAATCGCATGTTGGGAGGAAGATTCTTCGCTGTTCGTTCGATAAGTCTGTATTTTGGTCTGAAGTCATGTCCCCAATCAGATATGCAATGTGCCTCGTCAATTACAAGCAACGAAATCGTTCCGCCGATCTTCGAGAGCACGTTGGCGCTAAACTGTTCGTTCGCCAGTCGCTCAGGCGAAATCAGGATAATGTCAACGTGGTTATCGTTGATTTGTGCTTCAGCTACGTCCCAAGCCTCTGTATTCGAAGAATTGATCGTTTCCGCCTTCAGTCCCATCGCAGCGGCGGCGGCAAGCTGATTCCGCATCAGAGAGAGCAAGGGAGAGATTAAGAGCACTGGCCCTAGTCCGGATTCTCGCAAAAGTTTTGTTGCGATGAAGTAAACGAAGCTTTTTCCCCACCCAGTTTTTTGAACGACAAGTTGCCTGCTTGAACCCTCTACGACGGTGCGAATGGCATCTTCCTGGCCGTGTCGAAATTCGGCATTTGGATTTCCAGTTCCGATTCTCAGCAATTCGAGCGCCCTGGCTTTGTCGAACTTCATGGCAATTCTCCTGAGTGAGATTGAGAACGACCAGGGGGAGAGGATTGACCCCTAGACTGCTTGTGAGAGCAGGTGAGCAGTCTAACGGTTCAGATCAACGAAGGCGTAACCTCACCAAGTCTTGGCACCGTTTTTGGCACTAAAGGGGTGTCCCATAGTCCAAAAACGGGTCATTTTTGGGCAAGTTTTCCACCCGCTGCATTTTTCAGAAGCCCTCGCATAGTAAGGGCTTATGGCGGTCAGAAAGGCGACGCCAATTGAGCTACGGGGACGTGCAGGGGGACATTATCGCACAGCGCGAGCAGCACACAAGCCCGTCGCCATTTCGTAAGACACGCGAGCGGTCTACTTGGTTCGCCGACCTTCCACTGATTCAGGCGCTTACCAGTGCATTACCCAGCCGCCGTCGACATTGATCGTCTGGCCCGTGATGTTCTTCGCCCGCTGCGACGCCAGAAACACCGCCGCGGTTGCGATGTCCTCGGGAGTTTGCCAGCGGCCCAGCGGAACTACTTTCTTTACCTTATCGCCAGCCCACTGTTCATAAGGCTGACGCTGATCCTCGGGCTGCTGATCGTGCCAGGCTTGCCAGACCGAGCGGTTGAGCGGTGTCTGGATCATGCCCGGGCAGATCGAGTTCACCCGCACACCGTGAGGCGCCAAGTCCTTGGCCGCACACTCGGCGAAGTTTAGTAGAGCCGCCTTCGCTGCGCTGTAGGGCGGGTCAGTCTGCGAACCGATCTGACCCGCGACCGATGAAATGAAGGTGATCGTCCCGGCCTTTGCTTCGGACATCGTCGGCGCGAACGTATGTGCAGCGTTCACGGCGCCGAGCAGGTTCACTCGCAGCACGGCGTCCCAGTCGCTCGGCTGCAGGTTCCAGAACGGAAAACCAAATTTGCCCGAGCCCATTCCGGCGGCGTAGACGACATGCTGGACTGGCCCAAGCTGGTCCGTAACCATCGCGGCCACAGCCTTCAGTGCCTCAAAGTCGGTCGCATCAGCCTGAAAGCCAGCAACTCGCGTGGAAGAATCATCGAGCGACTGGGCCGCTTCCATCACAGTGGAACTGCGGTCAATAAGAGCAACCTTCGCTCCCTCGACGGCGAAAGCTCGCCCAATCGCCAGGCCAATCCCGCTGGCGCCACCAATCACCACGGCTACCTGATCACGCAGTTGCAGGTCCATGGCATAAGAACCCTAGTGCGCCGGGGCGGCGAGCAACTCGCGTTCAACAAAGCCGGTATCGACATTCCCTTCGATGAACGTCGAATGGCTGAGCACCTGTTTGTGGAATGGCGCTGTGGTCGCAATCCCTTCCACGCGCAACTCGTCCAGAGCACGCTTCATGCAGGCAATTGCCTCTGCACGAGTCGGCTTGTGCACGATGAGTTTGCCGATCATCGAATCATAATGCGGCGGCACCGCGTAGCCGGCATGTGCGTGTGAATCAAACCGCACGCCGAGTCCGCCCGGCACATACATCTGCTTGATCAGGCCCGGGTTTGGCTGAAAGTTCTTCGCCGGGTTCTCGGCATTGATCCGGCACTCGATCGAGCAACCGGTCTGCTTGACTTCTTCCTGAGTGAACGGCAGTTTCTCACCCGCGGCGACCATGATCTGCGTCTTGATCAGGTCGATGCCAGTCACCATCTCGGTCACGGGATGTTCGACCTGAATGCGGGCATTCACTTCGATGAAGTAGAAGTTGTCGTTCTGGTCGACGATGAATTCTACAGTGCCCGCGTTCGTGTAGTTCGCTTCCCGAATCATCCGCACCGCGGCTTCGCACATGGCGATCCGCTTTTCGGCGGGCAAGCGCGGGGCAGGGGACTCCTCGATCAATTTCTGATGGCGTCGCTGAGTCGAGCATTCGCGCTCGAACAGATGGCAGGCATTGCCATGCTGATCGGCGATCACTTGCACTTCGACGTGCCGCGGCCGCTCGATGAACTTCTCGAGGTATACGCCCCCGTTGCCGAACGCCGCTTGAGCCTCGGTTCGTGCTGCGGAGATGGCGGCTTTGAAGGTGAGCTCGTTGTTAGCTACACGCATGCCTTTGCCGCCGCCGCCCGCCGTTGCCTTGATGAGCACCGGAAAGCCGATCTCGCGGGCTACGTTCACGGCTTCGTCTTCGTCGTCGAGCAAACCGGCACTGCCGGGCACCACGGGCACATTCGCTCGCCGGGCCATCGCGCGGGCGCGGTTCTTATCGCCGAGCGAATCCATCGCTTCGGGCGAGGGGCCAATGAAGTCGATCTTGCAGCTGCGGCAGACTTCGTTGAAGTGCGAGTTTTCGGCCAGGAAGCCGTAGCCCGGGTGAATCGCATCGACGTTGCCGACCTCAGCCGCGCTGATGATGCGGTCGATCCGCAGGTAACTATCGGCCGACTTCGCCGTGCCGATGCAAAAGGCTTCGTCGGCCAGGTTCAGGTACTGGCTTCCCTTGTCGGCCGTGCTGTAGACAGCGACGGTTTCGATACCCAGCTCTTTGCAGGCCCGGATGATTCGCAGGGCGATTTCACCGCGGTTGGCGATCAGAATACGCTTGTACATCGCGGTTACTACTTCGTCTCCACGCGGAACAGCGGCTTGTCGAACTCGACGGCTTCACCGTCCTCGACCAGTACCGCCACAATCTTGCCACGCACCTCGGCCGGGATTTCGTTGAACACCTTCATCGCTTCGATGATGCACACGACGGTGTTCGTATCGACCGAATCGCCGACCTTCACGAACGCCTCGGCCTTCGGGTTCGGCCGCGAGTAGTAAGTGCCGACCATCGGGCTCTTGATGACCGTCGTGTTCGCGCTCTCTGCGGCGGCAGGCGCTGCCTTCGATGCGGCAGCGGGCGCCGACTGTGCAGGACTGGCGGCAGGGGCGGACGCCGCCATTGGCATCGCCGCCGCGCCAGCGACCACCTTCGGACCGCGGCAGATGCGGATCCGCTGCCGCGACTCTCGCAGGTCGACCTCGCTCAGGTCGTGTTCCTTCATCAGCTCGACGAGCCGACGGATTCGCTCAATCTCGAACACATTCTGCGAAGATTCCGACGAGGTCGATTCCGGTTCTGTCATGGTCGATTTCCGCTTGCCTGGGGCCGGCGAGGTGCGACGAGGCGGGGCTTTCGCCGCCCCACGTCCGCGTCGCGACTTTTCCGAATCGGCCATCTGGCGGTCCTAAAAATCGGTTCGATATAAATGGTTCGATATAAATACAGCCCGGCTGATTGCAGCCAGCCGGGCTGCTGGTGATCTCGTTTGTGCTAGTGAAACAGCGAGCTTCGCAAGCGAATCTCAGTCCACTGCTGCATTACATTTCGACAACGCACTCTTGCAGCTGCTTCGGAACGCTCGAAAGCACTTCGTGGCCAGACTTGGTGACCAGCACGTCGTCTTCGATCCGTACGCCACCCCAATCGGGAAGGTAAATGCCCGGTTCCACCGTCACTACCATGCCCGCCTTCAGCGGCCGCTTGTAATCCACCGCCAGCCGGGGTTGCTCGTGCACCTGCAGCCCGATCCCATGCCCGAGCGAGTGGCCGAACTTGTCTCCGTACCCCGCCTTGGCGATCACGTTTCGGGCCGCCGCGTCGACGTCGTTCATCATCGCGCCGGGCCGAATCGCTTCGATCGCGGCGAGCTGGGCTTTTAGCACAACTCCATACACGCGTTCGAGTTTCGGCGAGATTCTACCGGTCACCAAAATACGCGTCAAGTCGCTTACGTACTGTCGCCCCCGGGCTCCCCAGTCAATCAGCACGAATTCATCATCTCGAATGTGCACATTGGGCAGCGGCCGACCATGCGGTAGCGCCCCGCGCTTGCCAACGCCGATGATCGGAGTGAAGGCAGTGCACTGCCCGCCATGCCGGCGAATCTGAGCCTCCAGCTCGTCTGCCACATCCTTTTCGCTTTGCTCGGGCCGCAAGGTTGCTCGAATCGCAGCAAACGCCTTCGAAGCAATCTTCACCGCCTGCCGAATCTCCTCGACCTCTTCCTTGTCCTTGATCTCGCGCAGCTGATCGACCAGCCCCGATGTGCTGACCAGCTCCCCCGACACCTTCTCTTGCAGGGCCTCCCGCAGAGCGACCGTCATTGACCCGCTTTCAATGCCGAGCTTGCTCGCCTTATGCTTCGCGGCGATCTCACCGACGGCGTCCGACACCTTCACGCCCGTCTTGCGAATCACCACATCCAGCCCGGGACACTCCTCCTCAAGCTGGGTGATGTAGCGGAAATCGCTCAGCAGCGTCTCACCACCGCTCTTGCCGTCGGCTTTGAGCAGCAGATAGCTCGAATCGCCGGTGAACCCGGTCAGGTAGGTGACATTGGTGAAGTCAGTGACCAGGAGCGAATCGATTCCCGTTCCCTTGAGAAGTTTGCGAAGCTTGTCACGACGCTGGGCGAAGTCGGGCATGGCTAAAAGGCTCGTCCTAGACTGTGGAAGGAACCGCCAAGCATCGCCCAGCGGTGGCGGAAGTACAACTACCCGCTGGCGTCATTGGTCGAACGATCGATCTGCAGCCCTGCCAAGCTCAGGGCTCAACTGGTGGAGGTGGTGAAAAACCCAAGGGGTTTTTCACCAAAAAGCCTCTCCTAGGGGCCCCCAACTTGGTGAAAAACCTCCTGAGTTTTTCACCACCCCTCACCTTCGAGGGGGCAGTCACCGACAGGACACATCTCTGAATCCTGCCAGTAGTACGCACGTCAACGACAACACGATCGCAGCCCGGCTGCTCGCAGCCAGCCGTGCTGCTTGATCGGCAAGCGGACCCGGCGTGCAGAGCATCTCGGAGCTTATCTTAGAATCGACAACTTGTCAAGAGTTTGTGATTTGTGGCAATCCCCGTAGGGTAGGCTTTTAGCCTGCCCTTCCCAGGACGATTTCACGGGCAGGCTAGAAGCCTACCCCACGTGAGGCCGGCACGCCCCGACCCCAACGGGGTCGCACACCAAAGCCCAGCGTCGCGCAGCGCACGCTGGGGTTGCGATCGCCCTAAACGACAACAAACCCTGAAAGGGTTTCATCGAGCATCTCGGGGAGGGATGGAACCCTTTCAAGGTTCATCCATCTCGTCGCCCGCGACCCCCGGGGTGCGCTGCGCGACCCGGGCTCTGTTATGGAACGCCTGCAGCGTTCGTAACTCCCGGCGACCCACTCAGCTAAACAGTTCCCCAATCACCTCACCACACGGCAATACTGGATGGGGCCGGCCGGCGCGGTCCAGATACTGCGCTGCCGTATCGACGCCCAGATGGCGATAGATCGTCGCCAGCATGTCCTGCACGATTTTCGGGTTGTCCTTCGGCTCGGCGGCATGCTGATCGGAGGAGCCGACGACTCGGCCACCCTTCACGCCGCCACCTGCCACGGCGACGCTCATCACCTTCGACCAGTGGTCGCGCCCGCCGGCAGCGTTGATGCGGGGCGTCCGCCCCATCTCACCCCAGGCGACGACGAGCGTCTTCTCCAGCAGTCCGCGATCATGCAGATCGTCGAGCAGGGCGGTGTACGCGCGGTCCCAGCGCGGCAGAAAGCCGGTCTTGAGCGACCAGAAGTTGTCTTCGTGCGTATCCCACCAGCGGCAATCGACCGTCACAATCCGCACGCCCGCTTCGACCAGCCGGCGGGCGAGCAACATCCGCTGCGCCCAGTTTGGACAATCGCCCCCCGCTCGGACTCGTGACATAAAGAACGGCTCGAAACCATACCGCTCGCGCGTAGCCGCCGTTTCCGATTCCAGATCGAACGCCTTCTGTGCGGCTGGGCCAGTAATCATCTCCCAGGCGTTGCGCGAGAACGAATCGAGGGCGTCCATCTGCCCGGAGCGATCGACATCGCGGCGCATCTGATCCAGATCGCCGAGCAGTTGTTTTCGTGCACTGATTCGGTCGACGGACAGACTGTCGGGAGCAGTCAAATTCGGAACGCTGAATTTGGAATTGGCCGTTGCCGGATCGGCAAGAGTCTCAAACGGCTCCCAAGCCTGGCCGAGATAGCCGGACGCAGTGCCAGGCACGTTGCGCGGCACCATCACGTAGCTCGGCAGCGACGGATCGAGATGCTGCAACTGCCGCTTTACGATCGAGGACACTCGGATACACGTTTGCATCCGGCGGATTGCCAGCCGGATAACCGGTGAAGCAAACCTGGTCGCCGGAGGAGTGGTCGGTCTGTCCGTCCTCGGCCCGGAAGTGCATGCTGCGAATGATCGACCAGCGATCCATCCGCTCCGCGCTCAGCGGCAGGAGTTCCGAAAGCTGAATGCCCGGCACGTTCGTCGAGATGGGCGAGAACTCGCCACGAATCTCAGCCGGCGCCTCCGGCTTCATGTCCCACATATCGAGCTGACTCGGCCCGCCGCGCATCCACAAGATGATGACCGACGTGTCCTTCTTCACCGGCAAGCCGGCTGCTGCAGCCATTCGCTCCGCACGAAGCAGATTCGAAAGCGTAAGCCCAGATGCGCCCAAGGCGCCAACTTTGAGCAGCCCGCGGCGGTTGAGCGCCAGCGTCTGACGAAAGTTAGCGCAGCCCAGGCGAGAGGCAGCAGTCATGGCGGGCGTTCCAAGGCGGGCAGGGCGGGGGGGACTATCAAAGCCGTAGAAGGATTATCGTACGACGCCCAGCGGCGAGCCGCAATCAATCTGAAGAAGAGTCTGTAGCCACGGATGAAACACGGATTCACACGGATGAGGGAGAGGTGAAATCTGGGAGCTGATCAAAAGACCAAGGTTCCTTTGAACGACGATCGCCTCTGAACTTTCTCCTCCGTGTTTCATCTGTGTTCCATCCGTGGCCACCTAACTTGCGCGAACGAAAGCCAACGTCTCATCCAGGCAGTCTACGATGAAATCGGCGTCGGCTTTCGTCACGCACATCGGCGGCTTGATCCGAAGGACGTTGCCATACAGACCGCTCTTGCCGAGCAGCAGGCCGCGATCCCTGGCGAGTTCCAGAACCTTCGTGGTTTCGGTCGAAGCCGGGTCCTTGGAAACGCGATCGCGCACTAACTCCACACCGAGCATCAAGCCCATACCGCGCACATCGCCAATGATGGCATGGCGGTCGGCTAACTCCTCCAAGCGGCCCTTCAAATGCCGCCCAACGGTTGCCGCGTTCTGCTGAATACCGTCGGCTTTGATGACTTCGAGGGTGGCCAAGCCATACGTCATCTGCACCGGATTGCCGCCGAAGGTGTTGAAATGGGTGCGATGCTTTAGCGCCGCTGCGACCTCGGGCCGAGTCGTGCAAGCGCCGATAGCCGCCCCATCGCCAAGCCCCTTCGCCATCGTGACCAGATCGGGCGTGACGCCCCAATTTTCAAAACCCCAGAACTTGCTTCCGGTTCGGCCAAGCCCAGATTGCACTTCATCGGCAATGCACAGGCCGCCATAGCGGCGGACAATGTCGTAGACGATCTGAAAGTACTCGGGCGGCGGCACTACTACGCCACCGACGCCCTGAATCGGCTCCGCGATGAACGCTGCAATTTCGCCGGAAGTTTCGTGGCGAATGAGCGACTCCACATCGCGAGCGCACTTCACGCCGCAGCTTGGATAGGTGAGTCCGAGCGGGCAGCGGTAGCAATAGCCCGGCATGGCGTGCTTGATGTTGACTTGTGGATTCGACTTGTATTTCCAGCTGCCGACCGCGACGAGTCCCATCGTTCCCTGCGTCCCGCCGTGGTACGAGTTACGCAGGCTGATGATCTCGGAATTGCCGGTGTGCTCGCGCGAGAGCAGGATGGCCATTTCGTTGGCCTCGCTCCCCGAATTGGTGAAGTAGGTGTTCGAAAGGCCGCTTCCTGCGGGCATCGTATCCGCCAGCCGCTTGCCGAGTTGACCGACCGCCGGGTGCAAGTAAAGGGTGGTCGTGTGCTGCAACTTCCCGACTTGCTCGCGCACTCGCTCCACGATATGGGGATGGCAGTGACCGACGGAAACGGTGACCACTCCGGCGAAGGCGTCGAGATACTGCTTGCCCGAATCGTCCCACACGTACTGCATGTGCCCCTGGGCGATCAGCAGCGGCTCTTCGTAATAGGTGAGCAGCCCGGGAAAGAGATACTGCTGCCGCAGCGCGAGGACTTCCTCGCGCGTCGGCCCGTCGTAGGCGGGCGGAGTGAACGGCGGCTTAGGAAGCACTGCCGCTGTTTGCGACAGTGCTGGCGGAGGTGGGGTAGCGGGGGCCTGAGGTTTCATGCTCCGATTGTAACGCAGAGCACATTGGCGGTTGCCGGTGCACCGTGGCACAGGCGTCTCGCCTGTGCAGCCACCACGGCGCGAACAGGCGCGATGCCGAACGCATGAAGCAGCGAACTGCGGAACTAGCCAGCCTTCTTCTCCAGGTCACCTTGCTGCTTTTCCATCTGCTTCCGATGCTCCTGCAACCGCTCGATATGTCTTTGAACATCGGGCCGGTCAGAGAAGTTTTGTTGCAGCTGCTGGATGTGCCTGTCAATCACTTCCAGCGAGCGTCGCGCCGCTTCCTTTCGCAGTTCCTGCGCCTGAGCTTCGTTGGGCGGCATGGGAGCCGGCTGATTCGCGGGCGCGTTCTGGGGCACGATTGCTCCGCCGATCTGGAGCCGGAGTCCACCTTGCTGTTGCTTGCCGAGTTCTTCGTAAATCTTGTGGGCCTCAGGGTGCTTCTGCTTGAGCTCGTCAGCGTCCTTAGCGGAGTATTTTTCGGCCGTTTCCTTGCCGTTCTTCTTGTCCGTCACCTCGACCTGGATACTTCCCTTCGGATCTTCGATGACTTTCAACTTGCGGCCGTTCTCCTCGACTTCGATCTCCTTCACGCCGTTGTCGTTCTTCACGTGGACTCGCTTGACGAACCGCGCGGGAGGAATTTGTACACGAACATTCGCCCGCGCAACTCGGACCGCCGGCCGGCCGAACATCATGCGTGCCACGGTAGGTGGCGGAGGTGGATTGAGCACCTCGTCAGCCTGACGTCCGCCGCGCGTGGACGTGTCTGCCGCCAGGCGCTGCAGGGCAGTTCGGGCGGCTTGCTTGGTCTCGGTGTCGTCCCCTTCGTAGTGCTTTTTCAGAATTTCGATCGCCCGCTGCGACGCCTCGCGACTGTCACTGCGGGCCGCTTGTTCGAGGGCAGGGAAAGCATTACTCCCGAGACGCGAAAGCTCGTCGCTGGCCGTCTGACGATCCGCGAACTGATCGGCATCGAGCTGTTTGATTAAGTTGTCGACGTTCTCTGCCGGCGACTGGATGTCGTCTGCATAGACCGCCGCTGGAACCGCACCGAACAGCGCGACGACAAGCAGAAAACGAAGCGAACCGGGCATGAGAGAGGCCTCCTACAGTTCGCGGGGCAGATGCGGGAACTGACTGCCAGTTTATCGGCAACGGCTGCGCGATGCACGCGCGAAATCGAGACGGCGATTTCTTGTCGAATCTCCGTCCCAGGCTCCAGCCTGGGACGAAACTGAAAGCGAGGCTCTACCTCGCAGCCCCGCAGAAAACGGCTGGTCGTGACTCTACTTCTTGTACTTCGCAATCGCCCGCTGCACGGCCTGTCCCATGTCAGCAGGGCTGTCAGCGACTTCAATGCCAGCATCCTTCAGGGCGGCAACCTTCTCAGCCGCCGTGCCCTTGCCGCCGCTGATGATCGCGCCCGCGTGACCCATGCGACGTCCCGGCGGAGCGGTGCGGCCTGCGATGAAGGCGGCGACCGGCTTCTTAACGTTGGCCTTCACAAAGGCTGCGGCTTCTTCCTCAGCCGTGCCGCCGATCTCGCCGATCATCAGGATCGCTTCGGTCTGCGGGTCTTCTTGATAACGCTTGAACAGGTCGATGTAGTTGGTCCCCACGATCGGATCACCGCCGAGGCCCACGCAGGTCGACTGGCCGAGGCCGGCGCTTGTTGTCTGCCAAACTGCTTCGTAGGTGAGCGTTCCGCTGCGGCTCATGATGCCGACTTTACCCGGCTTGTGGATGTAGCCCGGCATGATGCCGATCTTGCATTCGCCCGGCGTGATGACGCCTGGGCAGTTCGGGCCGATGAGCACGGCGTCGCTGCGGCGAACGAGTTCATACACGCGCACCATGTCGAGCACCGGCACGCCTTCGGTGATCGCGCAGATTACCTTGACGCCGGCGTCGAGCGCTTCCAGGATCGCATCGGCAGTGAACGCGGCCGGCACGAAGATCATGCTCGCGTTGGCGCCGGTCTTTTCGACGGCTTCGGTCACGGTGTCGAACACCGGCAGCCCTTCGACGGTCTCGCCACCCTTGCCGGGCGTCACGCCGCCGACCATCTGGGTGCCATAATCCTTGCACCCTTTGGTGTGGAAGGCGCCAGCCTTGCCCGTGATGCCTTGGCAGATAACACGGGTGTTCTTGTTGACCAAAATGCTCATCGGAGACTCGGTATCGTGGGAATGCGTTGTGCGGGAAATGACCAAGGACCAAGCACCAATGACCAAAGGTAAGGTCGTGGCAGCTTGATCAGTTCTCGTTGGTCATTGGGATTTGGTCATTGGTCACTCGGGCTTCGTCATTTGCCCTTCGAAGCCGCGACGACTTTCTTCGCCGCGTCGGTCAGATCGTCAGCAGCGATCAGGTTCACGCCGCTTTCGCGGAGAATCTTCTTCCCTTCCTCCACTTCGGTCCCCTCCAAGCGAACGACGAGCGGCACCGTGAAGCCGACTGCCTTGCTGGCGGCGACAATCGCGTTGGCGATGGTCGTGCAGCGGGCGATGCCGCCGAAGATGTTCACCAGGATGGCGTTCACGTTCGGGTCGCTGAGGATGATGCGGAACGCCTCGGTCACTTGCTGCTCGTTGGCGCCGCCGCCGACGTCGAGAAAATTGGCCGGCTCGCCGCCGTGCAGCTTGATGATGTTCATCGTTGCCATCGCGAGGCCGGCGCCATTGACCAGGCAACCGATGGTGCCGTCGAGCTTCACGTAGGACAGGCCCGTGTTCGAGGCCCGCACTTCGGCTGGGTCTTCTTCGGACAGGTCGCGCAGCTCGGCCAGATCCTTGTGGCGGAACATGGCGTTGCTGTCGAAATCAATTTTCGAGTCAAGCGCCACCAGCTCGCCCGCTTCCGTCACGACCAGCGGATTGATCTCGAGCAGGCTGGCGTCGAGCGTCACATACAGGCGGCAGAGGGCGCGAATGAACTTCTGGGCGCTGGCGACGCTCGCGCCCTTAATGCCGAGGCGGTAGCAGAGCTTGTTGATCTGGTACGGCTGAATGCCGAAGTGAGGATCGAAATGTTCTTTGAAGATCAGGTTCGGCGTTTCTTCGGCGACTTTCTCAATCTCGACGCCGCCTTCGCTCGAGACCATCAGCACCGGCTTCGCGGCGGCCCGGTCGAGCACGATGCCCAGGTACAACTCGCGGGCGATCTTGCAGCCTTCTTCAACGAAGACCGTATTAACCTGCTTCCCTTCGGCGCCGGTCTGAATGGTGACCAGCGTCTTGCCGAGCAGGTTCTTGGCGACCGTGGCTGCTTCCTCAGCCGATTTGACCAACTGCACGCCGCGCTGCTGCGGGTTGTCCTTGATCGTGCCCTTGCCGCGGCCGCCGGCGTGGATCTGAGCCTTAACGACCGCGATCGGGCTGCCGAGTTCTTTGTAAGCATCGGCGGCAGCCTCCGGCGAAGTGACGGCTTTGCCCTTGAGGACGGCGACGCCGGCCTTTCGAAAGAGTTCCTTGCCCTGATATTCGTGGATTTTCATCGAGCGGTCTCGCGGGTCTGCAGCCGAGGGTTCAAGCGGGCGATTTTAACGCGGCGGGGCGGGGGTGAGAACGGGGCGGGGACGAATGCGGAATGCGGAATGAACGAAAGCTGAGGTGCGCGTCCTCTAATTCTGCATTCCGAATTCGCCATTCCGAATTCAGAACAGCCAATCGCCCGGTTCGCGGCCGGTGATTTTGCGGACACGGTCGAAGTCGGCCTCTGCTCGGTCCTCGTCCCCTTTCGCTTCGTAAACGAGGCCGCGGTGATAGAGCATCACGGCGAGACCATCGTTCGCGCTTTCGATCGCCTGATCGGCGGCGGTCGCGCTGACGCTGCGGCGACGCAAGTCGGCCAAATTGCTCTCGAAGAAGCGACGAACGTCGTCCGTCTGCTCGATTGCCTCATTCAAGTCAGCCAAGGCTGGCTCGTAGTTGCCGAGCAGATAGTGGATGTAGCCGCGAGTATCGAGCTTCATGGCCACGGCAAGCTTGGTGTTGATTGAATCGGGATCGCCGCGGAATTCGAGCGACTCCGTGATCCGATTAAGCGCCTCAGGCAGGTTCACCTTGCCGAGCGATTGGGCGTAGGCAACTGCGTTGAGCGTGTCCGAGACTCGCTGGCGGTAGGCAGTCGCGTCCATCTGGTCGTAGAGGGACTGTTTTTTGGTTTGTGCCAGAATGAGTTCCCAATCCGCCACCGCCTCTTCGTAGCGCTTCAGATGCTGGAGAATCTGAGTCCTGCGGATGAGGACGGGAATGGTCTTGCCACCCAACTCAATCGCTTTCTCCAACTCGACAAGGGCGTCTTCATAACGCTCCTCCCGCTCGGCCCAACTGGCACGAGCAATATAGACCTGCGGAGAACTGGGCGACCAGCTTAGCGCCGACTGCAAATTGGCCTCGGCCTGAGCCCGATTGCCGGCCTCGTAGTTTTCCAGTGCTGCAGCGTAATGCCAATCAGCAATTTCGCCATAGGGATCGGAGGCGACGTCAACGATTGGCGGCACGATCAAGATGGCCAAAATCGAATAGCCAATGATACGACGACGATGGCCAATTCGAGTTCGGCGAGCGACTTCGGTTGGACAGTCTTCACCGTGCAATTGGCACGTTTGAGGCTGGGACATGTGGGGCGGCAAAGACTGAGCGGCGGTTGAAATGGTTCCCTCCATTCTAACTCAGATGCTTGCTGCGAGCGGAGCTGGCGATTTGGAACGTGCTAGCGCCCCTTTGCTATCGCTGAACGTTCGATCAGCTGTCGAATTGTTATCAAACCAATATCATTTTGACGAAGAATTCCTGCCTTGTCGAAGTGGGGCAGTGGAGGGAGCTGCAGCGCTTGGAGGCCGTTGTGACATTGCCTTACTACCTTGGTTGCCCGGTCTGGGCATCGCCCGGCTGGGTGGGCAAGGTCTTCACGCCCAATGCGAAGCGCGGCGACTGGCTGCGGCAGTATTCGACTGCGTTTAACACCGTCGAAGGCAACAGCAGCTTTTACGGACTGCCGACGGATGAAACGGTCCGTCGCTGGATCGGCGAGACGAATGCCGACTTCCGATTTGCGCTGAAATTTCCACGCACGATCTCACACGACCGCCAATTGCTGGCTGCCGACTACGAGACGAATCAGTTCCTTGACGTCTTATCGCAACTGCAGCAGGGTAATCGGTTGGGGCCTTCGTTCCTGCAGTTGCCGCCGCATTTTTCTGCGAGGCATTTTTCGCTGCTCGAGGAGTATCTACGGAAGCTGCCGTCCGTCTTTCCGTACGCGGTCGAAGTCCGGCATGCCGACTTCTTCGACGGTGGACCGAACGAGCAGCGGCTCGATGAATTGCTGCGCGACCTGGGCATCGATCGCGTGCTGATGGATACGAGGCCCCTGTTCAGTCTGCCGCCGACTGACTCGCACGAAGCCGATGCGCAGCAGCAGAAGCCGCGCGTTCCACCGCGGCAAACGGTCACCGGCTCACGACCAATGGTCCGCATCATTGGCCGGGACGATCCACTGCTCGTGGAACGATGGTGCGAGGAGTGGGCACCGGTGGTTGCCAGCTGGATCCGCGAGGGTTTGACGCCCTACATGTTCACGCACGCGCCGCACGATCTGTATGCACCGGACATCGCCCGGCTGTTTCATGAACATTTGATGCGACAGATGCCCAACATGCCCACCGCGCCGGCTTGGCCGGCGGAGACTGCACCGAAGCGAGAACAGCAGCTCAAGCTGTTTTAGCTCGGCCTCGGTACGTGCAGTCGCAGCCGGGTCCTCAATCCTTCTTTCCTAGTGCCAGGCTGAGCAGCGCATCGCGCGCTTCCTGGCAAGCCACCGCTCCCCCCTTCTCGGTGTCGCCTTGATTGCAGGCAACGAGAATGGCGAGACCTTTTTCCGGCAGCAGCAGGGCGGTGGAGTAGTTCAGGGTGTTCGATCCATCATGGGCTAATCCCTTTCCCCAGGGAGTGCCGGGCGTGCCCCACCCGCCGCGCGTGTAGCCGGAACCAGCGAATTCCGCTTTGTGCATGGACTTGTAGCTGTCCGGTTTGAGCAACTTGCCGCTCCTTTTTGCTCCCGCCAGGTGATCTGTCACAAACGCGGCCCAGTCCCCGATCGAGCAGTGCACTCGTCCCGCCGGCCCGAGAACGGTCGGATTGTCGCCATAGGGACCCGGTTCCACCGGTTTGCCATCGCCATGATGCGACCATGGCTGGTCGACCTTCCCTGGAGTTGCCATCGAGCCTTGGCCGGCAGTCTTCATCTGCAAGGGTTTGAAGATCTCGGCCTGCATCAGTTCTTCCCAGGACTTGCCCGTGGCCTGCTCGGCAGCTGCTCCGGCGACCATGTAGTTGATGTTGGCATAGTGGAAGCTTTTGCCGGGCGTCTTGTCCGACTTCTGCGAGAGCGCTCGCTTCACGACAGCGAGCCGCTGATCCTTGGGATCACCCTTCGAGAACTTCCAATAATCGCTCTGCGGCAGTTCCTCGACCGTCGATTGATGGGCCAGCAGATGGGCGAGTGTAACGGAGCGGAGTTGCGGCGAGACTTCGACATCCAAATCTGGAAAGAGCTTCTCAAGCGGCGTATCCCACTTCAGCTTTCCTTGCTCGATGAGACGGGCGATGAGTGTGGCCGTCATGGCCTTGGTGCAAGAGCCGAGATGGAACTTGTCGGTCGGTTTGACTTTTGTGTCGTCGCCTCGCTTCCGCACGCCAATCGCGGCAACGACCGGCGGCTTTCCGACTCGCACAATTGCGCCGGCCAGCGCAGGAACGTCATTCTTCTCGCGGTACGTTTCGAGAATCCTCTCGACCGCTTCCGGAGTAACATCGTCGGCCCGAATCGGTCGCGTGATGCAAAGTTGCCCGATAAGCGAGAAGACGACTGTCAGAAAAAGGGCGCTTAGCAATCTGCCACACATAATCAGCCCGCCAGACCGAGACAGCGAAAGATCGGCTGCATCATGGTAGGCGAGCGGCCGACCAATCGCTACTTCGGCATGAGAACCACGTCGATGGCATGCACCATGCCGTTGGTCGTCGCCAGGTCGCTCGTCACGACGCAAGCGTGCTCGATCTTGAGCGGCATGTCCCCTTCCGGTGCGGTGGTTTTAAGCATCGACTGGCCGAGCGTCTTGACCATCTTCGCTTCGGCTAACTGACTAGCAGATTGTGCTCCGGCAACGACGTGTCCCTGCAGGATGGCAGTGATCCGGGCCTTGTCGTCGAATAGCTCGTTGAGTGTGGCTGCCGGAAGTTTGCGAAAGGCTTCATCCGTGGGAACAAAGACCGTGAAGGGACCGGTCTTTCGCAGTTCCTCTTCAAAGCCGGCGGCGGCGACTGCCTTCAGAAAGAGCTTGTACTTTTCCGTGCGGGCGAGCGTATCGAGGATGTCGGTCGAGGGAGGCGCGGCTGGATTGTCGACCTTTGCAGGCTCGGCGTCACTTTGGGCCGGCTCATCGGCAAGGGTTATCGCTGCAATGCCCAGAGATGCGAGGGAGAAGGAGAGGATAAGCAGTCGCTGAAAAACTCGCATGGCTCGGTTCCTTGAGAAGATGGGAACCGGTAAAGGGCAATTTGCATGCCGCAGTTGGCTGCTGGGATACGCGACGCAGGACGTGCGTTCCCACGCGGAGCGTGGGAACGAAGTTCTCGCGGACGAAGGCGCTACACGCCTTCCTTCACCCAGGCTTTGGCGGCGTCGAGTTCGTGCGCGTCGAAATACTTGATCGATGCCATGGTGAACGGTTTACAGACTTTGGCCATCCACTCTTCCCATTTCGATTCGCCGACGAGCGCAATGCGCTCGATCTTCGTGCAGTGCTCGGTGGAAAACTTGATGTCGTCCCACAGAGCGCGGGTGTCCCAGCCGTGGAAGTCGTGGAACTGGGCGAGCAGCCGGACTTTGCCTTGCGACTTGATTGCCGCGTCGACCGCGGGCGTGAAGGTTTTGTAGTCGTCGTCGTGCAGCTTGCCGCTGAGCTTGAAACCCACCACTTTGGGCGAATCGGTCTGCAACTGCTCGATCATCGTTCTACTCCTCCACATGTTGAGGGCCATTGGTCAAACCCGCTGCCTGCGGGAGTAAGGTGATTGTAGCACATGACCGGTGGTTCATAACAAGGTTTGGCGACGCAGGAATCGCCACTTCATTCATTACAATCGATCGATGCAAAATCACTTTGAGCACCTGAAGCGGCTCGTCGAGCTTGAAGGCGAAGCCGAAGCAAAAGCTGCGCGCCAGCGCATGAAATCAGGCGCTAGTTCCGATCTGGAACGTAGCGGCCAGACGCTCGTCGACCTGGTGATTCGCGACGAAACGCTGGGCCTCGGCGGCCAGTCGATTCTTGCCTTCAGCAAACGCGATCAGCGGCAGTCACTCCCCTGGAACCGCCTTGGCGTCGGCACGCCTGTGCTGGTGAGCGAGGAAGACGTGGACGGTGCTTCCGGCTGGCGCGGGATTGTCACGTCTCGAAGCACGGAGCACGTGCAAGTGGCGTTTCGTCGCGCTCCCGAGTCGGATTCAACTCGGCCGACCTGGCGGATAGACTTTGCGAGTGACGAAATTTCGCGGCAGCGTCAGACCGCTGCGTTGGATGCGGCTCGGGCGGCGCAGCGCGGGCGACTGGTACAACTGCGGGACGTCTTACTCGGAGATCGCTCCGTTGCTTTCGACAAGCTACCGGAGGTCGCTCCATTTTCTTGCCTCAACCCGTCACAGCTCGATGCAGTGCGGTTCGCTCTTTCGGCGCGTGATGTGGCGCTCATCCATGGTCCGCCTGGCACTGGAAAGACGACTACGCTTGTCGAGCTAATTCGACAGGCGGTTGCTCGCGAGCAGAGAGTGCTCGCCTGCGCGGCGAGCAATCTGGCCGTCGACAACTTGCTCGAGAAACTGGTTGCCGTGGGTGAGAAAGCGATTCGGCTTGGGCACCCAGCTCGCGTGCTACCCGAACTGCAGCAGCACACGCTCGATTTGCTGGTGGATGCGCACCCCGATGTGAAAATCGCCCGCAAGTTGGTTAAGGAGGCTCAGACGCTTCGGGCGTCGGCTGGCAAGTACACCCGCGCAAAACCGGCGCCTGGAGCGAAGCAGGCGATGCGCGCCGAAGCTGCCGATTTGATGGCCGACGCCCGGCGGCTCGAGCGGCAGGTGGTGGAACATTTGCTTGATTCGTCAACGGTGGTTTGCTGTACGCTCACGGGAATTGACCAGAGTGTGCTGGGCGAGCGGCGCTTCGATCTGGTCGTCATCGACGAGGCGGCGCAGGCGACGGAACCGGCCTGCTGGATTCCACTGCTCCGTGGTGAACGCGTGGTGCTGGGAGGAGACCACTGCCAACTACCGCCGACGATCGTTTTTTCCGATGAAGCAGCCCGCGGCGGTCTCGGCGTCAGCCTGATGGAGCGGCTGGCGACGCAACTCGGAGTATCGGTCATGCGGCGGTTGGACGTGCAGTATCGCATGCACGAACAAATCATGAGGTTCTCATCGTCCGAGTTTTACAACGGTGCTTTGATCGCGGATGAAACGGTCCAGCAGCATGTGCTGAGTGATCTGCAGCACGTTGCAGAGCATCGCCTGACGACGTCACCGCTCACCTGGCTTGATACGGCGGGTGCGAGCTACGACGAGGAGCAGGAAGGGCAGGGGGGCAGCCGGTCGAATCCGCAGGAAGCAGAACTGGTTCGAAAGCAAGTCGAATTGTTCATGTCGACCGGGCTGCGAGCGGACGAATTAGCGGTGATCACGCCGTACGCCGCCCAGGCTCGCTTACTGCGGACTTTGATTCAGGTGCCAGATTTGGAAATTGATACGGTAGACGGCTTTCAGGGACGCGAGAAAGAGGCGGTGATAGTTTCACTCGTAAGGTCGAACGATCGGGGAGAGATCGGCTTCCTGAGCGATGTTCGCCGGATGAATGTGGCCCTGACCCGTGCTCGCCGAAAGCTGATGGTCGTAGGCGATACTTCTACCGTTGCTGGACATGAATTTTACTCCCGGCTGATCGAGCATTTCGAACGCAGTGGCGGCTATCGCACTGTTTGGGAAGAGGTCGACGAATCGACCAACTAGCATGTGGGTGGCGGGCCTAGGCGCAGCGTGGCCCCGTTTGATCGACACGCATTAGCACGGTCGAGGATCTTAGCGAGTGCTTCCGCTCGAGGCCGGGCGGCCGCTGCCGTCCAACAAATCTCTGAGCTTGGTCGAGAGCGAGTCGCGGTTGAATGGCTTCTGCAGAAACGCGGAATGCGGTGTCAGCACGCTCTCGTCGGACATGATCTCATCGCTGTAACCTGACAGATACAGAACTTTCAAGTTCGGGTGCGACTGCCACAGCGTCTCGGCCAGTCGCCGTCCATCGATGCCCGGCATAACGACGTCGGTGACCAAGGCTTGCACCGGCTCCGTCGTTTCTTTCATCAAAGACAGAGCTGCGTCGCCGCGAGAGGCTTCCAGGACACGATAGCCGTTTTCGGTGAGCACCTGGCGAGCAAACTCGCGGACCGGTTTTTCGTCTTCCACGAGCAGCACCGTCTCGGAGCCTCTTCTGCGCTGGACGAGCGATTCTGCAGTCGCGCGATCGGCCCCAGGTGCTGCTGCGAGTGACCGTGGCAGATACACCTGAAAAGTTGTCCCCACGCCCTCTTGGCTGACGACCGTGATGTGCCCGCCGCTTTGCTTCACGATGCCGTAAACCGTGGCCAGGCCCATTCCCGTGCCTTTGCCTTTCGGTTTGGTCGTGAAGAAGGGTTCGAAGATCCGACCGAGCACTTCGCGCGACATGCCCGAGCCAGTATCGCCCACCGTCAGCACGACATACTCGCCAGTTTTCAAGTCGGCCGACGAGCCGGCTAGTTCCTCGCTGACCGATCGATTTTCGGTCGCGATCAGCAGGTTGCCCCCCGTCGGCATCGCGTCGCGAGCGTTGATGACCAGATTCATCACGATTTGTTCGAACTGGCTCGGATCGACTCGCACTTGCCACAGCCCGTCGGCAAGTTGCTGGTCGATCACGATGCTCTCGCTAATCAGGGGCCGCAGCAGACGTTGCAGGTCCGCAAGAATCTCATTCACGTTGACTTGCTGCGGAGCAATGACCTGCCGTCTACTGAACGCGAGCAGTTGTCCGGTAAGCGTGGCCGCACGCTGGGCGGCAGAAATGATTTCGTCCAGCAGATCGTGCGTGGTGCTATCGGTTGGCAGTGTTTCCCGGGCCATTTCGCCGTAGCCCAGTATCACCGTGAGCATGTTGTTGAAGTCGTGCGCAATACCACCCGCGAGACTGCCGATCGCCTCCATTTTTTGCGTCTGTCGAAGTTGGGCTTCCATTCGCTTTCGTTCGGTGACGTCGCGCTGCGTGCCGACGAAGTGCGTTACGCGGCCTTCGCCATCGCGGACGGGCGTGATGGAGACGAGGTTCCAGAACTGCGTGCCGTCGGCTCTATAATTGAGAAGCTCAACCGTACAAGCCTCTTCACGCTCGATGCACTGACGCATGGTTGCGATGGTTTCAAGATCGCTTTCGGGTCCTTGCAGAAAGCGGCAGTTGCGACCGAGGACCTGCGACAACTCATAACCGGTCAGCTTCAGGAACGCGTCGTTGGCATACAGAATGGGAGTGTCATCATCGGCTGGTCCCGTGATCACAATACCTTCGGACGTGGCGCCCATGGCCCGATTGTGGAGCAGAAGCGATTCCCGATTCTGCTTTTGCTCGGTGATGTCGCGGCCGATCATCGAGAAGAACTCGACATCTCCACTGGGATTGCGATGAGCCAGGAGCAGCATCGAAACGGCGATTTCAAAACCGCGGCGGTTCCAGATGGCGGCGTCCCCGGCCCATGCCCCCTCGCGGACGGCGCTGGGAATCGCGCGGGCGCGGAGCAAGTCGGAAACCCATGCAGGCACACACTGCCGCAAGTTCAACTGCCCGACCTCGTCCGCCGAGATGCCGAGCATTTGCCGGCCCGCGCTATTGAGATACAGCAGCGTACCCTGGGGATCGCTCAGGCTGACGAAGTCAGTAGAAGCTTCAAGAATCGCGGCCAATTGCTCGCGCTTTAGTTCGGTCAGTTTGCGGTCGATGAACAACGCGAACTGAGAAGCGACCGACGCCATTGCGGCGAGATCGTCCGGCGTAGGATGAGCGATTCGCTCGGCGAAAAAATCTAGCACACCGATCGTTCGATCACCAACCTTTAGCGGCAAAGCGATCGCCGAGTGCAATCCCAGCTCACCGGCGAGCATGCAGCGCGGATACCTGCGCTGCTGGTCAAAGTCGCTAATCCAAACCGGTTCGCCTTGTACCCAGGCCTCTCCAGGAAGTCCGCTGCCCGGTTTGAAGGTGAGTTGCCTGCTAAATTCGCCATACGCGGCCAATCGGTGGTCGTTGTCAAACGTTGCAGCCGCAAGCCGCAGAACCTGGTCTCGCTCATCGAGCAGCCAAAGCCCGCCGCCACCTTTCCAGCCGAACGCCTGGCACACTGAGTCAATCAGCCGGTAAGCCGCTTCTTCAATCGACGCCGTGTCAACGAGGATCTGCAGCATTGCACCGTGCAGTTGCCGGCGCCGCTCGGCTGCTTTGCGTTCAGTGATGACGTGATGGATCCAAGAGATGGCGCTAACGCGTCCTTCGCGATCGCGAATCGGGAAAACCCGGATGAGCACTTCCACCGGCGTTCCGTCACGGAGGATGCGCACTGACTCGTAAGGCTCTATGTTCTCGCCGCTCTGCGCTCTCAGCAGCACAGAGCGCAGCTCGGCATGCTGTTCCACAGGGACGATTCGTTCGAGTGGGTGTCCGAGCATTTCGACCGAGCCGTGCCCGTAGACTCGCTCTGCCCCGGGGTTCCAACTGAGCACAGTTCCATCGGGCGAACTAGTTATGATTGCATCGTCGGTCGACGCGACAATCGAAGCAAGGCGAGCGAGAGCGGCTTGATACTCATGCTCTTGAGTTATGTCATTGATGGTTCCGAACCACTCGAGCACGCTTCCCTGTTCATCTAAGATCGGAACAGCACGGATATCGCAGTGCATGTAGCTGCCGTCGTGACGCCGAACTCTGGCGACAACGTGGTGCGTTTGTCGCGATTCGATCGAGTGCTGCCAGGCAGCGGCGACGCGCGGCAGGTCTTTTGGATGCATCATCTCAACCCAGCCGTCGCCAAGCGCTCGATCCGCTTCTTCTCCGGTAACCTTCTCCAGCACGGGCGAAACCTGGTTGAGTCGGCCGGTCGCATCCGCGGTCCAAACGACCACGGTCGAGGACTCGATGAGCGACCGATAACGTTGCTCATTGCGGCGGAGTCTTTCCCAAGCGAGCCGCCGATCGAAATGCATCAGCAGCATCTCGGCAATTGATCCGAGCAGCGTCTCTTCTTCCTGTAGAAACGGAGGCTTCTCAGCAGATAGCGGCGCGTCGAGCACCGACATTTCGATGGTGCCTTCCTCCTCCTCACCAAGCTTGAACCCGACGCGAAGCATGGTCGGCGAAGGCCGAAAGCCTTGGCCGGTCCATGAGCGGTCACCAAGCGAGATGCGAGCCGTTGTCTGTTCCGGTCGCTGGAAACCGGAGGGGAGCATCTCCACCAGGCGCGAGAGCAACTCGTCGCTTGAGAGCGACGATTCTTGAATCAGCCGCGAAACCTCCCGCAGCAGCGTAAGTTCCTTGACGCGTTCGCCGAGATCGCTGACCAGTCGACGTCGATCCAGATCGTTCCGGCGCAGTTCCTCGCTTTGGCGGATCTCGCGAAAGACGCGGTCGACGGCCTGCGGCAGGCTGTCGAGATACGTAACCGATTTTGGAAGAAAGTCGCGAGCACCAGCACGAAAGGCATCGATCGCTAACTGCTCGTTCGCAAAGCCGGTGACGACGATGCAGGGAATATCCCGCCCCCGCGCCTGCAACTCGCGGAGCATGTCGAGCCCCGTCTCATGTTGCTGCAACTTATAGTCGAGCAGGATCAACTGGACAGGATGCGCTTCGAGCACGTCCCACGCACCGGATCGATCGCCGGCGCTGAAAACGCGATAGCCGTTCCGCTCAAGACACTTTCGTTGAAGGGCTGCTGCGCCCGGGTCGTCCTCGATGACGAGAATGATTCCTTCCTTGTCGGACATTACCCCGTTTCCTTTCGGAGTTCCTTCTCCTTGATCAGCGTGACGACTTGGAGGAACAGCCCTAGGCGACAGATGGCCTCGACAAAGGCGGCATATTCGACTGGCTTAGTGATGTACACGTTGCAACCAAGCTCGTAGCACTTCTCGATCTCGCGCGGATCGTCCGTCGTCGTCAGCATGATGACCGGCATGGTTTCTAGTGCCGGGTCGGACTTGATGCGCCGCAGGACTTCGATGCCATCAATCCGCGGCATTTTGACGTCCAAGATGGCGAGCAGCGGAACGCCGCTCGGACGGTCCTTGTGATCACCTTGGCGATAGATGTAATCAAGTGCGTACTGCCCGTCACTGACGTGTTGCACCTGGTTCACCAGCCCCACGCGAGCCAGGTTGCGTTGAATGAGTCGTGCGTGGCCGAGGTCGTCCTCCGCAAGCAGGATCTGAACTGGTTCGTGGGGCATGACTAGTCAGACGTGGATTTGCGTTCGGTGGACGGCGGTACGGGTAGGGAAATGTAGAACGTGGAACCGGAACCTGCTTCCGATTCAAACCACATTTTCCCTCCATTCCGTTCAACCAACCGGCGGGAAAGGGCCAGCCCAATTCCTTCACCAGCCGTGGTTTTGGGGTGGAGACGCTGGAACGCCTGAAACACTTTCGGCTGATGCTCAGACGGGATGCCCATGCCGTTATCACGGACATAGTAGGTCATATATCGGAACTCATCTACCTGAGGACTTCCCTCCTGCGCGTGCGGAAACTCGCCGATTTCAATTTTCGGCGGCGTGTCGAGCCGGGAATACCGCAACGCGTTACTAACGACCTGAAACAATGCTTGTTCCGTGGCGGTTCGATCGGCCCAAGCTACGGATGTAATATTCGCCGCTACGACTGCGCCTTTGCTGCGGATTTCCGCCTCGTGTGCTCGCAAAACTCCCGCCCAGAGCTCGGCCATTTCGAGGCTCTGCGGAGAGTAGGGGGCGCGACCGGCACGCGACAGCTTCAGAAGCGACATAAGTATGTCACTGAGATTTTTTACCGATGACTGGATGTAAGTGACGGCTTCTTCAATGTCGCCGTCCAAGATGGCTGCTCCCCGCTGCCGCAGGTCGGCCGGCACTTCGGTGTGGCTAAGGATCTCACGTATCTGGCTGCACGACCGGCGAAGTTCCTCGCTGAACCCCTGCAGGTTCACCAGTGGCGATCTCAAGTCGTGCGAAACGCTGTAGACGAATAACTCGTTCTCTTGGTTTCGCTCGGTCAGTTCACGGTTTGCCTGTTTCAGCTCGGCGGTACGTTCGGCGACATGGGTTTCCAGCAGCTCGGCCATTTCTTCACGCTGCCGTTCCAGCTTTTTACGCTCGGTGATGTCGCTCACCATGTGCAAACCGCCCACGATTTCTCCCTCGACGACAAGCGGCGCGGTCCATACGGCAGTCTCAACCGTCTTTCCTGTCTTAGTTATGCGGCGGGTCTCATGTTCGCGGAAGGTTTGCCCTTGGAATTCCTGTTCGAGCACCTGCTGAAATGCGGACCGCTCCGCCTCTGGGACGTGAGGCACTGGTTGGCCGACGATTTCCTCCTTTCGCCACCCGAACAGGCCTTCGGCAGCCGGATTCCATAGCGCGACCCGTCCGTCGCGGTCGACGGCGAGAATGCCCAGGGGCGAAGCTTGCACAATCGCTTCAAGAGTTGCGTGGCTGCGGCGGAGTTCGCTTTCGATCGCCAGTCGATCTGCCACTTCGCGAGCGAGTTGCTGGTTCAGAAGTTCGAGTTCCTGAGGGCTTCGCAGATTCACCAGCCGCGGTAGTAAGGGCACGAGGGCGATGGCCGTGAGTGCTGACACAACCGCAGTAAAGGCTTTAATTAGCCCTGACGTGACATAGACCGGGTGCCAGACGGTGATCACTTCCATCAAATGGGTCACGCCGCAGGCGGCAATGAAGACGACAAACAGGCCGAGAAGCCAGCGCACGGGAACATCGCGGCGCCGCCGCATTACATAGAACAAGCTGAAAGGAATCGACCAATAGGAAAGGGCGATCACAGCGTCCGAGATGACGTGCGTCGCCACGATTTCAGGCCGCCACAGGTAGCAGTGACCGTGCGGCATGAAGCCGCTCGACGACAAAAACTGCGACAGAAAAGCAATCATTCGTCGGTTTGCCCCACGTCAAATGATGGCGCCACGATTTTGAGAAGCGCCCGCGAACGCTCTTAGAAGAGGATTCCAGGGCCTGATGAACGCCGAATGCGCGGCGGCGGCCCGAACAAGAATCAACTGACGGCACTACTGCCGTCAAGGCAAGGGAGTATCGCCGCAAATACCAGAGGAGGACACGGCGGCTCAGGGGCCGGAAAGCTTTGAGGCCAAGGCCTGGCTGACGCGAGCTTTGTGCTACTTCACAACCACCTAGAAACCTTGCAGGGCGTCGTTCTCCGTCGGCTTGATGTCAAACAATTGATTCAGCCGCGTGATCGCGAACACTTCGTAGATTTCCGGCTTCAAGTTGCAAAGACGCATCTTGCCGCTATGCGCCTTTACCTTCTTGTCGAGCATGATGAGTTTGTTCAGTGCGGCGCTCGACAAAAACTCAACGTTGGCAAAGTTGAGTACCAGGTTCTTTTTGTTTTCCCGCTCGACCAGCGTGAACAGTTCGTCGCCCAACTCCTGGATATTCGCGGCCTCGATGATCTTGCGGTCGAGGAAACGGACCATCGTGACGTCACCGGCCGTGCCGCTCAGGTTGGTAGTCTCAATACGTCGGGTTGCGGCCATAAAAAGATCAGCTCCGCGAGATCAAACGGGCAAAGTGGCAGAAGGTCCCCCGACAGGCGTTCTCTTGCGACACGATGAGCAACGGAAAGTCGGATGCAGCGGTAGGTTAAGGTATCAGCAGGCAGCCCTTTTTGCAACTAACGGCCTGTCGACGCTAGCTAATTGTAGGGCGCCGCTACACCCTTGGAGATGATCGCCAGCAACTCGCGGGAGGGCCCGAAACGAACCGAATCCGATTTGCTCAAAAATGAATTGCATTGCCTGCGGCAATCCGTATCATCAGCAATTAGGGTTTGGGTATCTTCTTCTGGGCCGGTTCTCGGTCCACTGCAGCGAGGCACATTAGGATGTTACTCGATCTTGCGCCCGGATGGTCCATGGACTTGGATCGAGGGCCGGACTGGTTGTTTGTGCGGCTACGCCCACCAGCGAAGGGCATGAGTGCCGAGTTCGATCTGGCCGAGACCGTCTGGGACATATTGGATCAGGCGTTTTGCTACCGTCTGGTGCTTGAACTCGACGACGTGCCGCGCCTGCAAAGCTGGATGGTCGGCCAACTGGTGCTGCTGCACAAGCGGATCTGCACCCACGGCGGAATGATGCGCCTATGCGGGGTGAACAACGGCAACCAGGAAGTTCTTCGCTGCTGCCGATTGGAAGATCGCTTCCCGCAGTACGCGAATCGGACGGCGGCCGTCATGGGGCAGCGGCCGAATCAGCCGCGGTGATGCAGTTCAAAGAGCGCTAAAGCTCTCGCTCGGGCTTCAGAATCCGAGGGCCCGAGCGGACGCAGCTTCCGGATTGCTTTCACGCACCCGGCAGCCGGGTGCGCGGTGCATTGCTCGAAGCGTTATGCGGTTCCACTGCGCACGACGAGGAGGGGTGCGTTAGCACCACGTCACCTCCAGGCAATTCTCGATCTGCTCCACGCCCTCAACGCGGCGGACGATCTCTTGAGCCATCTGCTTCTGAAAATAGGTGTTTACCTTCCCTTGAAGCACCACACGTCCGCCGTCCGTCTGGGATAGCAGCTTCCTGCCAGTCAGATAGGGGCTCGTGTGAATCGCGACGTTAACGCGGTCGATCAGAGATGGTTCCGCAGCGTGCACGACGTGCATGCGACATTCCTTCAAGGCAGGGAGGCGGCTGGTCAAGGTGTACGGTACGACTAACGATTGACATCGGTTCGCGGTTCGCCACGTTTCAATCGCCGCTGATGGAAGTTCAGGGAAAATGCGGAATCCAGGCCCAAGATGCCGGTTGTAACGGGCACGCATAGCTTGGGTTCCGGCTCACGATCACTGTTTACTTGCGGGCGGAGTAGCTGCTAAGAGGCACTTGGCTTGCCGACGCTTAAGGATCGCCGGAATCGTTGAGATCGTGCGAAACCCGCATGAATTCTTTTGCCGCGCCAGCCGATACAAACGTCTTGTATCTGAATTGTCATGTTTGGCTTGGGTGCCCGGATGGTGACTGGAATCGTTTACTACTGCTGGTCCTGCGACGGCCATTGCCGCGCGAATCTAAACATGGAGCAGGCGCCCACTTGCCCTCGCTGTGGCAAGTCTTTGACGGAGGACTGCCGCGTCTCGAACTCGGCCAATAAGTCCAGCAACAGCCTGATCGCGGGCTTGTCGCCAGTTGCTGCTAATTCCAATGGCCGCCTGGCCGCAGCGTCCTAGTACCGAATCGGGTTCACGTTGCTGCACCCGAGCCGTTGAGCTTCTTTGAGCCCAGTCGCGCACCGATTCCGGCGCAATGCTGAGTATGCTCTCAGCCATCTTCGAAAGCCATTTAGCGTTCGGCCGCTAGAGTCGCTAACGATTTCCGCCGCGCATAAAAAACGGCCGGACCAAGCCGACCGTTTGCTATTCGCGTTTTGCATGCCACGGATGAGATCCGGCGACCCGGGCGTCAGGCTACTTTATCGCTGATAGACGTTGCCGTACGAGGCACTGCCGCTGGCCGTGGTACCGGTGTCGCCTCCAACAGGTCGTCCGGTGCTTCCTGGCCGATACCCAGCCGATTCACCAGCCAGCGACGCAGGAAGCGCCGGTCGATACGAGTTGGTCCCTGCGGCGGCAGGCGGTGCGGCTGGGGTGGAGTTGTAGGCAGCTGGAAAACCAACATTCGGGTAGCCAGAAGGTTCCGCAGCGCTCGCGTGCTGGCCCTCGTACGCGCTGGCGCCGGCTGGAGCCTGATAAGACTGCGGCTGACCATAGTTAGACGGTGCGGCTGCTGGTGAGTAGCCCGGGTTGTAACCACCCTGGTTAGTGCTGCCCGGCGTATAACCGCCTTGGTTGTAGCCACCTTGATCCGCACCGTAATTGGTAGCTGGCTGAGCGTTTTGCTGGTAGTTCACCGGCGTCGTCGCGGCAGCAGCGCCGTAGGCGCTGCCTTGCGGAGCAGCGTAAGGACTCGCGTCCGCAGCGCCGTACGCCGAACTTCGCTGATCGGCTGTGTAGGCAGGGGTTGAGTTCCAACTGTTGCCGCTCGCTGTGGAGGCGGTTGCAGCCCCCGAACCACCTTGGTAGCTCTGAGCATAGGGGCTTTGCTGCGCAGCCGGCGACTGCCCGCTGGTCATGCTATACGGGCCCGCGGAGTAGCCACCGGTTGGGGCAACTGCGTTGGTAGTGCCGGCTGTCTGATAGGCGGCGGCCGGCTGAGTGGGGTAGGTGAAAGCTTGAGATGTTGTCGGATAGGCTGCAGCCGGCGTCGAACTTGTACCGGCAGTAGTAGTTCCCGCAGAGCTAGCACTCGGTGTCGCAGCCGCCACACTAGTCGTCGGGCTGGGAGAAGCCGTGCTCGAGGGTAGCGATGTGCTGGGCTTGGTCGAGGCGATTCCCGCCGTTGAAGGGGCGTCCTTCTTTCCCCAAGCCATCCAACTTGGCGACGACCAACTGGACGATCCCCAGCCGCCTGTCTTGCAACCGGTGGTGGTCAGTGCCGTGGCGACCGTCAGCCCCAGGGCCAACGAGCGAACGATCCGGGAGCGGGACAACGTGCAGTGCATAGTAGGAGTCCTTTCCCAAACCCACCGCTTTTCCGCGCCGCCTGTCGGCGAAACGGGGGAGTGTTTGAGCAGCGCAACGATCTAAATGCGGTTCGGTCGGTTGTGACGCGCGCATGCTTTCCGGGCATACCGAACCGTCCCTCTGTTGCTTCGGCCGGCAGAACCGGTTCGATGCAGATAAAGCGCGCAGATTGCCTGATAAAGCAATCCGGCCTTGCCTGCACTTCTCAACGGAGACGGATTCGCGCGGGGATAGTAAAAGTCGGGACGAAAACCGTCAATCGCATTTTTTCGGTCAAGTCGAGCAACTGCCCATCTTTCTCCTGCCGGCGTGTCCGAGCAATGACAAGACGGATGGCGTCTCCCCGCAGGGTTTACCCTGGAGTTGCTGCCGTGCGAGGGAGCAGAAGTAGCCGAAGCCCATTTCGCGGACTCGGCGCAACATCCGATCGCCTAGAGAGATCGATGAAGCCGATCCCCCGCGCAACTCGATAACTCGATTAGCCGGCTGTGTTCAGCCACGCAGCAGGCCGGCGACTGCCGAGTGAATATCCGGCAGACTTGATGGGAGGGCACTGGCGATGATGGAGTTCAATCGAAACCAATACTTCCTGGCCGGGCTCGTGATTTTCTTGCTCGGCATCCAACTGCGGATGGTGGATACGATCGTTTTGAACGAGCGCACGACGCAGTTTCTTGCACAGCGCATCCAGCAAATGAAGCAGTCGAGCCAGATCGCGAGCACCAACGACGCGGCGACGCTCTTCGCTGCTCAAGCTCCGGTCGGCCGCCATCGAATTCAGCCGCCAAAATGGCTGGGTTGGGCGCTCGTTTCGGTTGGAAGCGTGCTCATATTGCATAGCCTGGCGCTGAAGAAGCCGGGATAGGCCAATGGAGCAGGCCCGCTCCGTGCGCTTGCTCCACTATTGTCCGTCGTCGTAGGAGCCCTTTCCGCGGCCCGTACGTTCGGTCGGAAAGAAGCGCGCACCAGTCGTCAGCTGTAGCGTGTCTCGCAGCGGTGTGAATGGCCGGATGCGGACGCCATCCTGCGAATCTTCGAAGACACCGCTGCCCGGAACGCTGAAACGAACATGCACGAGACCGTAGCTGCCGAGCTCTCCAGAGAATTCTGGGTGAGCAGCAGCAAAAGGAAATTTGAGCACAGCACCATTAGGCCCGAATTCGGCCGGCGTTACGGTGCATGTCCAGCGCGAGATGAGGTCCACTGCTCGGCCGCCGCTTTGGGGTGCATGGTGGAATGTCCGACGCTGCTTCGCGAATAGCTCAATCTCGACGGTACCTCGAGTGGCCGCATAGAAGCCGTTCACATCGATCGGCAGCAGATGAACGACGAGTCCATCGGCTTCGACATCGCCGTCCCAATTGGCCAGAACTGCATCGAAGGTAACGGACGAAATGAGTGGTGGCAGCGCGGCAAGTGGCTCGTGCTTGGCGACGGCTGCAACAGCGAATTGGCTGGAGTCGGTCGTAGGATCGAGGACTACCTCCGGCCAGGTCCCGATCTCGTGCGCTAGTGACCGCAATTCATCTGTCGACATGCCTTGGCCAGCGTATTCGCCGTCGCGGATTCTGCTCCAATCAATCGTTCGTCGAATCCAGGCGCGGTCGCTTCCTGAGCGCAGGACGAGCGAGGTGTCACTGGTGGTCGCGTCTATCTTTCCCTCGAAGGACCGGCCGCTGTCGACATTCACCCGGACGGTAGCTTGTTCCTCCGCCCGTGCGGCTGGGCATGCAAGGCAGACCAGGCCTGAGGCAATCAGGAAGGCTCGCAGGGCCGACCGTTTGATCGTGCTGAGTGGTTGCATGCCATCGGGTGAACGCAACGCCAGTGCCGCATGCTACTGCGTCGCATCGACAATTGGCAGAACCCAAGGCGGCTCAAGACTTGCGCGCTTCCAGTGCGGCGAGCACGTTGCGGAAGTGCAACGCGGCGTGTTGCCAATTGGCAACCGTTTCGCGAAACGCACAACCTGCACGACCGGTACATTGAGGCCGCTCCAGGAGACGCCACCCCGCATTGCCGATCGCCCGAGGCACCTGCCTTCGATTGGCGGGGTACGTTAGACCAGCACCGTAACGCCACGTCGCTTCTGAGCATCTTTCGAGACGTACTCGTGACCCAAATTCACCCGCTCCGCAGCATCGTGATTGCAGCGATTGGACTGTCTCCGATTCTGGCGACCGCTTCGGACACGAACTCGTCGACACCGATCGTTCCTGTCGCGGCCCGGATGAAGTCGGGAGACGACTCGCCGCAGCGACTGCGCGAGGGCTCGCGGCTGAACGATGTGGTGGGTCAGTTCGATTTCGCCGGTGACCGGATCGCGTTTTTTCCTGCGGACAGCAAGGATTCGTTCCGCGTCCTGGAGAACCTTGCGCTCGAGCGAGTCAGCCGCATTCTGAGTGAAGGGCGGGCGAAGCCTGAGTGGTCGGTGAGTGGTGTAATCACCGAATTTCGAGGCGTGAATTATCTGCTGGTGACCAAGGCGGTCATCGTCACTTCAGCGGCCAAGCCCATCACGCCTTAATCGTGGATATCTCTAGCTCTCTGCTCGTGGTTTCCAAAGTCTCCGATTGTCCTTCTTGACTGAGTCGCCGCCGTCGGCTGATCGTCCAGAAACGGCGCCCCCTTGCCGCTGCCTGCTGCGCTCCCGATACTGCTCGTTCTCTCTGGGAACCGCACATTGAGGCGTGCGGCTCCACCCTATCTCCTTGGTCGCAAACGAGAAGGACCCGCTCATGGCACGCGCAGGCGCAGTCACGTTCAAAGGCACTCCAATGACTCTCGCTGGAAGCGAGTTGAAAGCCGGCCAGCAAGCGCCCGATTTCACGGTGCACTTTTTCGAGGGGGGACTGAAAACCATCACGCCGGCCGATTTGAAGGGCAAGCCAACCATTCTGAGCGTGGTGCCGTCGCTTGATACGGGCGTTTGCAAGATCCAGACAAAACGCTTCAACGAAGAACTCGCGTCGCTGCAAGACAAGGTGAACGCGGTAACGATTAGCCTCGATCTGCCGTTCGCGATGAATCGCTTTTGCGGCGCTGAAGACGTGAAGAATATGAAAGTCGGAAGCGATTATCAGAACCGCAGCTTTGGGCAAAGCTTTGGTGTACTAATCGAAGAATTGAAACTGCTAGCTCGCAGCGTGTTCGTGCTCGACAAGGATGGCAAAGTGGTTTACGCCGAGGTTTGTCCTGAAGTGACCAACGAACCCGACTACTCCAAGGCGCTGGCTGCTTTGAAGGGACAACTTTAAGCCGACAGCGCGCCAAATAGCTTTTTAGCCGCTCATTCGCGCTTTGGATGAGCCGGTCGAAGGCAGGCCGGGGGATTAGGGCTGGCTTTGTCGGCGATCGACGGCGAGCAAGCACGCTAAACGCCGCGGCAGTGCAGATTCACCTCCGGACTGCCGACTTTCTCTGTGAGGCCCATGTCGGCCCGCCTGCTACCCGAGGCGAGCCGCTCGATAGGCCTTAAGAGCATCGTAGACAGCCAGTCCGCAGGTTTCGGCCGAAGGGCCGTACGACTGCGGATTGTTGTTTGCTAGCAGCTCTTTGCTTCTCGCACTTCTCTCGCGTTTGCTGAGAAAATGGATTTTCGACGCAGCGGCCAACTCGACGGCCGTCGGCGACGTGTCTTAATGGATACGTCCACAGCCGGCGGCTCCGAAAAAGACGAAAGCAAGCCCTCGAGTGGCCGAAGTCCTGCGCGCGCTTACGCTCCGGCCGTGCTCGACGAAAGTCAGCCGCGACTGACCGATCTCATCCCGCAGCGGGCCTTTGTTCTGGTGATGCTGGCCCTCGTCGGACTGACGGCGATAGCTTCGATCGAATGTCTCTACATTCATCTGTACGTGGCGATTTTGCACGGCGTGTCACTGCCGGGCATCGACCTGGGCCAGCGCGGAAACGTGGCGCATTGGTTTTCGAGCCTCGTGATGGCGACCGGGTCCGGCTTATCCATTGCGATCTATTCGATTCGCGTTCACCGTGTCGACGACTATCGTGGTCGCTATCGAGTTTGGCTCTGGATGAGTGCGGCGCTATTGCTTGCGAGCCTGCACATCGTCACCGGGGTGCACCACTCCGTGAACGCCGCATGCCTGCTTGTCAGCGGAATGGGGCCGGAGGGACTCGGCGCCCATTTGTGGATGCTGCCTTACGGCATTGCGGCTGGCTGTGTCGGTCTTTGGCTCGCTATCGAGCTTTGGCCGTCGCTCGAAGCGTTCGGTGCGTTTGCGACGGCCGCCACCTTGTGCGTCTTGGCACTTGTTGCCGAAGTTGGCCTGTTTCCGCTTGAAGGGGTGCTGATCGCTACCGTGGCGAAGTCGTCGGTCATGATGCTGACGCACGGGATGTTCGTCTATTCGCTCACGCTTTACGCCCGACACGTCCACTTGGACGCTCAGGGGCGCCTGCTGGTGCAGGTGGAAAAAACCAAGCGCAAGCGGGCGAAGAGTTCGGCCAAGTTGGCGGTCGTTGGCGGAGACGAAGCCACCGAATCGCGCAAAAAGAAGTCGAGCGGTTCCGAGAAATCTGCTGCCGGCAACAAAGAAGCGGCAGCCGGTGGAAGTTCCGCCGCCAATCCGAAACCTGCCGGTGCTTCCATTTCGGCGGCTACGCTCAAGAGCCCCGCGTCGGTGAAGCCGCTCGCAGTGGCAGACGATGACGAGGACGGAGCGGAAGGCGACAAATTGTCGCGGGCCGAGCGTCGACGCCTGAAGAAACTGGCCCAGCAGGGCGATCAGCGTGACGAGCAGCGCCGCGCGGCCTAGGCCGATGCAAACTCGCCGCCCCCTTTAGAGCGGCGAGGCAATTTCGTCTAATCAAAAGCTTCCCGGCCGATCGAAGCGGCCGCCGATCGCTTGTATCAGGATGCCGCCGCCATGACCGTCCGTACTCGTTTCGCTCCCAGCCCCACGGGTTACCTGCACATCGGCGGGGTGCGAACGGCGCTTTTCAACTGGCTCTTCGCCCGGCAGCACGGCGGGCAATTTCTGCTGCGAATTGACGATACCGACGCCCAGCGCAACGTCTCCGAGGCCCTGCAGCCGATTCTCGACGGCTTTCGCTGGCTCGGCATCGATTGGGATGAAGGTCCCGAAGTTGGCGGCGACTATGGCCCCTATTTCCAGTCGCAGCGGCTCGCCAGTTATCAGGCCGCCGTGCAGAAACTGCTTGAAAAAGGTCTGGCGTACCGCGACTTTGCCACGCCGGAGGAACTGAAAGCCGAACGGGACGCCGCAGACGCTGAAAAGCGGGCCTTTCTCTACAGCCGGAAGTGGATGGCCGAGACCGACGAGCAAGCGGAGCGCTTCAAAGCCGAAGGCCGCTCGCAGGTCGTGCGCCTGAAGATGCACCGTGAAGGCAAGTGTGTCTTCGAAGATCAGGTCCGCGGCCACTGCGAGTTCGATTGGGACAAGGAACAGGACCACGTGATTCAGCGAGCGGACGGCAGCTGTCTCTACCACCTCGCGAGCGTCGTGGACGACGAGGAGATGAAGATTACGCATGTGATTCGCGCGGTCGAACATCTCTCAAACACGCCGCGGCAGATCTTCATTGCCGAAGGGCTCGGCTACAAGCTGCCGGTCTATGCACACTTGCCCTACGTCGCGGAGCCAGGGAGCGCGCAAAAGCTGAGCAAACGCAAGATCGCACAATACCTGAAGAATGCGGAGTTCAAGCGGATGTATGACCAGGGGGTCGACATCGCCGGACGTTGCGGCAAGGCAATGGCCGCCGAAACGTTCAACCCGGTGATCGTCGACTTCTATCGCGAGGTGGGTTATCTGGCCGACGCGGTGATCAATTATTTGATGCTTCTCGGTTGGTCGCTCGACGACAAGACTGAGGATCTGACCCGCGAGGAGATGATCAAGCACTTCACGCTCGAGCGCGTCACCAAAGCGCCGGCCAGCTTTGATCCCAAGAAGCTCTGGGCCTTCCAAGACCGCTACATGCAGCGCGTGCCGACGAAGCAGAAGGTGCCGCGAATGATTCCGTTTTTGCAGGAGGCCGGTTTGCTCAGCGATCCGGTCGATTGCGAAGTGGGCCCGAAGCTGACTCGCATCGTTGACGCTGCCGGCGACCGCTTGAAGGTGTTCGGCGACATCCTGGCCTATGCCGACTTCTTTTTTCTCTCCGACGAGGCGATGCCGTACGACGAGAAGGATTTTCAGAAGCGAGTCGCGGCTCCGGGAGCGAAGGACCTGCTCACCAGGTTCTCGGAGCGGCTGAAGACGGTAGAGCCGTTCGAAGTCGGACCGCTCGAAGAAGCGCTGAAAGCGTTCGTGGAAGAGCAGGGGATCAAGATCGGCGACATCGTGCACGCGCTGCGAGTCGCCGTGACTGGCAAGAGTGTTGGTCCAGGCGTGTACGACTGCCTGGCAATTCTGGGGCGTGATTCGACTCTCCGGCGAATCGAGCGAGCTATCGCCCTGGTTCCTTGAATGGCATCAGGCTGGGCTTGTTCCGGCCTTCGCCGACAAGCCGGCCTGCGTCTTCTTCAGCAGGAATTTGCTCCACGCGAATTCCGAGTACGGAGGCCGAGTGAAAATGTCCAAATGCTTCGCTGGCAATCGTTCGATCACCTCTTGAAGCTCGGCCAGCAGTAACTCATCGCTCGCTCGGCGATCGCCAGGCGTCCGGTTCTGTTTGCCTTCGAGCTGCACGCTGGCGTGTCGCAGTTCGATGCCAAGAAATCGGAGCAGGTCGGTGATGCGATCCGCCTTGTTCAGGTCGCCCGGTGTGTGCAGAACAAAACATTCGTCTCGCTTGTCATAGCGGTCGAGAAAGGCCTGGGCGCGGTTCTCGAGCTCGATCCACTGCACGACGAATCGCTGAAAAGACGTGAGTTCGTGGCCGACAAATTGCTCAAAGATTGGTTCGTCCCCCGTGAGTGACCAGCGCCCATACCAGCGGCCATTTCGGCCGCGATAGGCGCTCACCGGAAACAGATACCGCTCGATGAAACGCAGTCGCTCGGCCTGGCTTGCGCACACATTGAGCGGGTTGCGAACCACGTGCACCAGCTTCATGTCAGGGAACGATTCGATCGCCAGGTCGGCGAACGACATGAGGAAAGCGTGATTCGTTTCGATATACCACTTGGTGTGGTAACTCAGGATCCCGCGGCGCTTGGTATTCCACGCCTTGCGCAGCGGCTCAACATGCCCGTGGGTGCGGTCGTAGATCGGCAGGCCGAACATGGAAGGCCGTCCGCGCCGAAGGTACGGCTCATGAATCGCCGTGCAGTCGGCTGCATTGCGTTGAAACAAACCGCAGAGAAAACGCGTGCCTGAGCGTCCGTTGCCAAGCAAGAAGACCGTGCGGGGCTGTCGCTGATTCATGACGTTTTGTGAAAGCCGATGCCGAGTATCTGGGAACTGCCTATTTGCTACCACCCGCGGCGCGGAGCGCAGTTTCTGCCGGGCTCAAGTCGGTGGCGGCCACTCCTTGTTCGGCTGTGAGATAGCCGTAGTGAATCAACTTCTCACGACAGATCTGCTCTATCTCGGCGAAGTTGCCATATTGATTTGAGTGTCGCAATCGTCCTACCGAGTTCAGTCGCTCCCAGAAGGCCGTATTGTCCTTGCGGATCGGCGGCAGATCGCAGAACTCAAGGATGTGATCGATGTAGTCGGCTGGCGATTCGAGGATGTCCTCATAGCGAACCTCGAAGAAGGCGGGCAGGCGATCGCGCACTCGATCGACTTCCTCTAGTGAATCATTCCACAATCGGGCGGTCGTCTGAATGCTGTCGGCCCCGTAACGCTCGACATACTCCGCCAGTCGCGGCAGTCGCGGGAAAGCCACATACGGCTTGGTGTCGTAGATGCCATGCTTGCCAGTCGCCCGGATGCGATCGAGCTGAGCCTGTTCCAGACGATAAAGCTTTACCATCGAGTTAGCGCAGGTGCGGGCGTCGCGGACGATGTGCACAAATCGGGCATCGGGAAATAGCTCGGCGAGCAGTTCCAGGTGTGGAAGCAGGCTCGGGTTCTTGCAGAAGAACCGGTCTGCTTGCCCTTCATAGCACCAAAGGATCTTCTTGATCGAGTTGCGGATGTGCTGCACTTCCGCATTGGTGTAATCGGCCAGCGTACGGCGATGGTAGGTCAGGTCGTGATGATCCTCCTTGAGCCATTCGCGCCAGAACACAACTCCTTCGTTCGGCGAGTCGGCGGTGATTTCCACGCTGTCGCCGAGAAGCCGATCCCCATGGAAGTTCATCCCGGCGAGCTTGCGCCAGTATTCCCCCGCGCAAAAGGCACGTGGGAACGTCGGCATCGAGTTGTTGATGTAGCCCAGTTGCGGATGCAAACAGAGCAAGTCCTGCAACATGGTTGTTCCGCTGCGATGCAGGCCGATGAGGAAGATCGGCTTGGTTAGCGGAATCGCATCGAGGTCGATCTTGAGATGGTGCTTCTCATAGCTGCGCAGCAGGTGGTCGATGATCGGAGGCGGTGGCGGGGGAATGATGAACTGCCGCTCGAAAGGACGTTTTAGGAAGATCCGCGAGACCAGGTTCGGAAATTCCACCTCCGGCGTGCCATCGCACGACGCGAGCTCGTGCGAACTCGATCGGCTGGCGTAGGGTTGATAACCGAGCATGCGAATCTTCCACGCGCCGCGCACTTCGTACTCAATCCCCCGCCAGGTGATCCGCCGCGATACAAGCGAGCGGAGGAACATGAGCGGGGTGAGCGCCTGAGTGATCGGTATCGTCAGAAACGTTCGCAGCGACAGCGGACATCCGCTCTCGCCTCGAATCGCCAACCAACCCCGAACGACACGTTCTAGCGCACTAAGCAGTATTGCCTGGCCGGCAAAATAAGCGACCAAGCCGCCAGCCAGAGCGATGGCTTCCAGCCAACGTCCCTGAACGACAGCCCAGATTGATAGCACGCATGCCGTTGCCAGCCCGAGGGCGGCCGCAATGTAAAGCAACGCGCCTGCCCACCAGGCGATCGGATGATAGAGCAGCGTCCACACGAATTGGCGGTTGATGAATCGCAGACAGGCGTCGAGGCTGCACTCGCTCCGATTGACCATCATGAGAGTCGGTACAAAGTGGATGCGCTTCCGCTGACGCACCAGCACGTTAAACAGCGGGATGTCCTCGCAGCCGGCTTTGAGCCAGCGCTGTCGCAGGTCGGTACTGCGGAGGATTGAGCTGCGCACCGCCAGGCTGCCGCCCCAAGGCACACCCGTGAAAACCATCGAGACTACAACAGGCGCATTCCAGAGATAGCAAACGAGCGATCCCAGTTTGCCCTCGGTCGCCGCGTACCAGCGGTTCCCCATGGCGGCGCCGACTTTCTCGTTTTCGAGGGGTGCAACCAACTCGCGAAGCCAAGTTCGGTGCGGAGTGATATCGGCGTCGATCGTCGCCACCACTTCCACATCGTCGTCCAAATCCTCCGTGGCCTGATGAATGGCGCTGCACTTCAGGGAGCAGGTTTCGTGGCGTTCGCTTAGCACGATCACTTCGACATCCTCGGCAGCCAGATCCGCCAACACACGCTCGACGACCGCGGCGGCTGGATCCTTGCGGTGATCCAGGACGATTCGCAGGCGATAGTTCGGATAGTCCTGAGTCGCGATTCCGCGAAGGCAGTCGGGAAGTGAAGGGTCGGCTCCACGTAGTGGCAGCACGACGAGCGTCTTGGGCAGGTAGTTTGTGGGTCGCTTCCGCATGCGGCTGCGACCAATGAGCGCAAAGATAGCGACAGCTACGGTCTGCTCGAGCGTGAAAAGCGCGAGCAGAACGAGCACGCCCAGTGAGAGCATACTCATACGGCGGTCCTGACGATCCGGTTGTCGTACTCGTGAAAAGAGGCCGCCTCGACGTGTTCCTCAATCGCATGCTTAGCCTAGTTCGCGATCGAGGGTCGATCCAGGCAAAGTAGTGGATTTTGCTCGATCGGTCCCGGCAGGGCCTTCTACACAGCGGCGGGTGACTGTGCCGGAACATAATCGGGCTGCCAATTGTGCAACTACTATTCCGCGTCGGCGTGTAGCCACCGGGTTGCAACCTGTGCAACAGACGCGGCCCCTAAGGAGAGCGGGTGAAGCTTGAACTGACTACGGAGCGTCGTCTGGTCGAATACGCTCCTCAAGCCGATGCATCGCGCCCATGATGACAAATCCGATCAAAGCCCCGATTACGGCTGTTCCAAGGCGGCCGAAGCCGACTGCGGTTCCTGCCGCAGCAGCCATCCAAATACCCGCAGCGGTCGTCAGACCGTGAATTTGTTTTTTCTCGGCTCGCTTGAGGATTGCGCCGGCGCCGAGGAAGCCAATGCCAGTGATGATGCCTTGCACGACGCGGCTCATATCACTGACCCCTTCGAGCTGCGGCACGATGACGAAGAAGGCAGAACCAAGCGTAACTAGCATGTACGTCCGCAGTCCCGCCGACTTGCCAGCCTGTTCGCGCTGATAGCCGAGCAATCCGCCGATCAAAGCGGCGATCAACAGTCGCAGCGCGACATGAGTCAGGCGGCCCACATCCTGAAGATCGGCAAAGTCTTGCTCGATTGCCTGCCACGGATTCTGAAGTTCATCGTTCATGGATGGCTACGCCTTACTCTGCAAAGCGGACGCAAAACCACTCGTGATTGCTTTGGTAGACCTTTCTAGTTCGGAATGCAACCTTGACCATCGGCCGCTCCGATCTCCTGCCGGGATTTCTGCGACTGTTGACCGGGCGAATATCCAAGCGGATACTGTCGCAAACTTTGCTACCCGGTTCACTGCTCGCTGGTGCTGAATGCTTGATTGCCCGCTCGCGCAAGTTTCTTCTGCCCGAATCTCGAACAACGCACGCGTGATGCTCGAGTCCCTCGTAGTTTACCTGCTAGCGATCGCGTGCGTACCGTTTGCACAAGGTCAAGAGCCGAATGTCGAACCACGGCGGCCGAACGTCTTGCTCATCCTCGCGGATGATCTGGGGATCAACGATCTCGGCTGCTATGGGCGCAAGGACCACAACACGCCGCATCTCGATAAGCTTGCCACACAGGGGATGCGTTTCACGAGCGCCTACTGTGCTCAGCCGATTTGCTCTCCGTCGCGGGCGGCGATTCTCAGCGGCCTTGCCCCGGCTCGGCTGCATCTGACAACGTTTCTGCCGGGACGAGCTGATACGCCCGCGCAGAAGCTGCTCCATCCGGCGATTGTCCAGCGACTGCCGCTGGAGGTGAAAACGATCGCGGAGTATCTGGGTGAGGCCGGCTACGCCACGGCGTGCGTCGGAAAATGGCATCTCGGCGGTGCGGGCTTTGGCCCGAAGGAGCAGGGGTTTCAGTTCGTCCACGCGGGCCAAGCCAATACCAAGCCGAGCGAGACTGAGGGAGGGAAGGGGGAGTACGACCTGACGAGAGCGGCCATCGACTTCGTCCAGCAGAACCAGGACAAGCCGTTCTTTCTGTACCTGCCGCACAACAACCCGCACATTCCGCTCGCGGCCAAGCAGGAACTGATCGAGAAGAACAAGAGCGCATTCAATCCACTGTATGCGGCTGTGATTGAAACACTCGACGACAGTGTCGGGCAGGTGCTGGCGAAGCTCGATGAGCTGAAGCTTACCGAGCACACGATTGTCATCTTCACATCCGACAACGGCGGTTTACACGTACTCGAGTATCCGGAGTCGCCAGCAACCCACAACACGCCGTACCGCGCGGGTAAAGGCTTCAATTACGAAGGTGGTTTGCGAGTACCGCTCATTGTCCGCTATCCGAAGCTCGTTGCGGTCGGCAAGGTGACGGACACCCCGGTCATCAACACCGACTTCGCACCCACGCTGCTCAGCTATTGCGGAGTGAAAACCGACCAACGATTCGATGGAATTGACATCTCCACGACCCTCAGCGACGGCGGCGGCGAGTCGCGCACCTTCTGCTGGCACTTTCCGCACTACACCAATCAAGGCAGCCGGCCCGGCGGCGCTGTGCGAGAAGGAAACTGGAAGCTGGTCGAGCACTACGACACGCAGCAAGCGGAGCTTTATGATGTGAGCCGGGACGTTGGCGAACAGCACGATCTGGCTGACAAGCATCCTGAGCCGACGGCGCAGCTGAGGGCCAAACTGGCGGCCTGGCGGAAGGAGATTGCCGCACAGGAAAACACGCCCAATCCCGACTTCCAGCCGGAGTTGTTCGAAAAGCTGTACGTCGAGACCGATGTGTCGAAGCTCGAGCCCGCCAAGACCGCCGCCGAAATGCGGCCCAGCTTGCAGCCGTGGCGGCAGCTGATGAACGACGTTCTGCCGCGACTCGCGGGGAAGAAAGCGAAGAAGTAATGCGTCGCCGAATGTAGTAGGCACACATCGTGTGCCGTGTCAGTTAGAGGTGCACATGGCACCCGGAGTGTGCCTACTACTTTGCGGCAGCTTTCTTCCGGCCCGGGGGGGAACTACTATGTTAGGCCCCGGGTCACTCCTACCTTTCCTCCCTCCCGAATGGTTGATTCGCCCATGCATCTGTCTGGTCTGCGGTTGTGCGCTAGCCTGCTCGTTTCGGCTGTGGCGCTGCTGGTAACTTCGCCTGCTTTGGCGCAAATCGTTCCTCACGAGGGCTTCCAGGTCGAGCTGATCTATCAGCCGCCGGAGATTGAGCATCCCTCGGTCGTCACTTGCGACGACGAAGGCAATCTGTTCGTTGGCGAAGACCCAATGGACATGCGCGGGCCGACAACGAAGCACTTCGACCGCGTCGTTCTCATTCGTTGGGATAAGCAGACCGGCAAGCCGATTCGCACGGTGTTCTGCGACAACCTGGGCGCGGTGTTCGGCCTCGTCTGGCATGACGACGCGCTGTACGTGATGCACGCGCCGCTCTACTCGGTGTTTCGCGATACGAACGGCGACGGTGTCGCCGACGAGCGGAAGGATCTTGCCGAAGGTTTTGGCCCGCCGGCCGGCGTGTATGGCTTCAACGATCACATCGTGACCGGCACTCGACTCGGCATGGACGGATTCATCTACGTGTCGGTCGGCGACAAGGGCATTCCGAAGGCGAGGGGCGCTGACGGCAGCACGATCACGCTCGAAGGAGGGGGCGTGGTGCGGATGCGGCCTGATGGAACGCAGCTTGAAATTGTTTCGAGCGGGACGCGGAACCACCTCGACGTGGCGATGGACTCTCTCGACAACATCTTCACCTACGACAACACGGACGACGGCCTGGGCTGGTGGACGCGGTTCACGCACCACATTCCAACGGGCTACTACGGCTATCCCTACGACTATCATCCGCATCCGGAGCGACATCTGCCGCGGATCAGCGAGCACGGCGGTGGTTCGCCGGTGGGCGCCGCCTGCTACCGCGAGGCCTATTGGCCGGCAAAGTATCGCGACGCGGCTTTTCACTGCGAGTGGGGCAAGGGGAAGATTCAAGTCTTCTATCCGAAACGTGAAGGTGCATCATTCACCGCGACCATGGAAGATTTCATGGTGAAGGATCCGCAGAGCAAGGAAGAGTTTCGGCCGCAGGACGTCTGCTTCAGCCCCGACGGTAAGCACATGTATGTGGCGGACTGGAACTTTGGCGGGTGGGTGAACAAGAAGGTTTGCGGGCGGTTGTACCGCGTGACTTATACCGGCGAGGTAGGCGAGCCGAAGGCTCCGGAAGTTGAAACTGACTCGCGCATTCGCTCGGCGCTGATCGCGCTCTCGCATCCGGCGCATAGTCAGCGGCTGCGGGCCCAGTGGGAGATCGCGCGGACCGTTACCAATCATGTGAACGATGAAGCTCGGGCGGTTCTCAGCAGCATCATTCGGCAAGCTGACTCGCCGAAGCACGCGAAGATTCACGCGCTGTGGGCAGTGAATTCGGCTGCGGATCGAGTGGAGGGCTTGAATCCGCTTCCTGACTTCGTCGACGGCCTCAAAGCGAGTGATGCCGACGTGCGTGCTCAAGCGGCACGGGCGATCGGTACTCGACGATTGAAGGAGGGCGTCGAGCCGCTCAAGCCAGCTTTGAACGATGCCGATGCTTCGGTTCGCATGTACGCCGCCGTGGGGCTCGGTCGAATTGGCAACAAGTCGGCAGCCGACGCGCTGTACTCGGCCCTGGGTGAGAAGGATGTCTTCGCGCGCTTCGCCATAGTGCAGGCTTTACGCGAACTCGACGACTGGCAACTGGCGAAGACGTATCTCGATAGCGACGACGAGACTCAGCGGCTGGCCACGCTGCTCGCACTCACAAACGAGTATCAGGATGAAGCGGTGGCAACGCTCCGCTGGGCAGCCGAGGGAGCAAAACACGCGGACGTACGAGCAGGCGCGGTCGCGGCCATCGCGGAAGTGCATCGCAAGGCCGACCCCTATGAAAAAGGCTGGTGGGGCACGCAGCCGGCCCGCGGCAAGCCGTCGCGGCCGAAGGCGCACGAGTGGTCAGGCACGTCGACGGTGCTGGCGACGGTCCGTAGTGCATTGAAAGACAAGGACGCTGTGGTTCGCAAGGCGGCGATGGCTGCGACCGTCGAGCTGAACGATCCACAGTCGCTGCCGATCGTGATGGAAATGGCTCGCGATGTGTCGCTGGAAGATCAGGTGCGGATTGACGCGATCAAAACGCTGCTGGCCAGCAAGTCGCCTGAGGCGGCGAAAGTCGCTGGCGGAATCGTGAGCGAGGGGAAGGCTTCGAGCGCTCTGCTGATTGCCGCACTCGACACGCTCAGGCTCAGCGCAGCGAAGGACGCTGCGCATTCCATCCAAAACGCGCTCTCGCACGCCGATCCGGCCGTGCGAAGCAAGGCCCTGGAAGCAATGGCTGCGACGGCCGGTTCGTCCGCGACCGCGCCGATCGTCGCTGCTCTGAAGGACCCAGAACTGAATGTTCGCAAAACGGCGGTCCGCATGGCCGGCGAGGCCGGAGTGCGTGAGGTGATTCCGGCGCTGATCGAAGTTGCATCGCAGCCGGAGCTGGAATTCGAAACGGCTACCGCACTCGCCGCGATGCCCGACCGCCGCGCAGTAGGCGTCTATGTTCAGTCGCTTGCGAGCAAGAACAACGACTTGCGCAAAAAAGCCCGTGAGGCGCTGATTTCGATCAAATCGGCCATCGGTGACGACATCGTGCAGCGGCATCAACGCAGCGAGCTTTCGCCCGATCAGCGGCGCGAGCTGCAAGGCGTGTTCTCGGCGCCGACGGTGATTCGCGAGTGGCAATTGCTCGGCGGATTTCCGAAAGAGAAGGGTGAGCCGAAGTTCGACGCTTCGCAGGCTCCGCAGTTGAACCAGCCGCTTGAAGTCGGCGGCGAGAAGCTTTCGTGGAAGCGCGTCACGACTCAAGATGCAGCCGGCAAGGTGAGCCCGGCCCAGCATGTCGACCCCGATAGCGATGTCTGGGTGCTGGCGTACGCCGAGATTGAATCTTCGACCGATCAGCAAAGCGAGTTTGTCATCGGCAGCGACGATCAGGCGAAGCTGTGGGTGAACGGCGAGAAGGTGTATGAATTCACCTCCAATCGCGGCTGGTCGGCCGAAGCAGATCGGGGTGGCATCAGCCTGAAGCAGGGCATCAATCGCATCTATCTGCTTTGCGGCAACGATGGCGGGCCGTGGGACTTCAGCCTCGGCATTCGGCTGAAGGATCCGCAGTATGCGTTTCTGTACGAGAACATTCCGGCGCAGCTCGATACGTCGGTCTATCGCGAGCACGGATTGAAGCAGAGCGGCAATGCGGACCGCGGCCGAACGCTGTTCTTCGACACGCAGGGTGTCGGCTGCGCGAAGTGCCACTCGGTTGGCGAGCAAGGTACGTCGAAGATCGGACCAAACCTGGCTGGCATCGGCAGCAAGTACCCGCGCGAGGAACTTGTCCGCTCCATCCTCGAGCCGTCAGCCCGAGTGGCCGAGAGCTTTCAGGTGACAATCGTGCTCACCGCCGACGGTAAAGTGCTGCAGGGACTGGTGAAGACCGACACGCCCGAAACGCTGGAGTTGATCGATGCTGAAGGGAAGACGATCGCCGTCGCCGCCGACGACATCGAGGAGCGAAAGCAGAGCAATCTGTCGCTGATGCCCAACGGCCTAAAGGATGGACTAACGCTCGTCGATTTCGCCGATATCGTGGCGTATCTGGAGAGTTTGAAGGAAGCGAAGTAGCTTCAGAAGTGACGAAGGGGAGAAGGTAGCCACGGATTGAACACGGAGGAAACACGGAAGGTTAGGAATAGCTTATTGCTTCCCTTTTCCCGTGTTGCATCTGTGTTTCATCTGTGGCTAAAGACCGGCTACAGCAGCTCGCGGATTGGTTCGCCCGTGGCCAGAATGCTGATTGGCCGGCCGGCGCCGTTGAGGAACTGCTGCGAGTAGTCGATGCCAAGCTGGTGATAGACCGTCGCCAGTACGTCGGTCGGGCTGAGTGCCTTGTCGACCGGGTGCTCACCTTTGTTGTTCGTGGCGCCGACGACCCGCCCAGGTTGAATGCCGCCGCCGGCCATTAGCACGCTCATCGCCTGCGGCCAATGGTCGCGGCCGACCGATTTGTTGATCCGCGGCGTGCGGCCGAACTCGCCCCAGCACCAGACGAGCACATCGTCGGATAGCCCGCGCTCGTTCAAGTCGGAGATCAACGCGGCTAGAGCTTGGTCGAGCGGCGGGCACTGCACGGTCGCCGTGTCATTCACGGTGCCCCCCGCGTTGCCGTGCTGATCCCAACTGCCGATGCGAACCGTCACGATGCCCGCGCCCGCTTCGATGAAGCGGCGCGCCAGCAGCAGACACTTTCCGGCTTCGTGCGTACCGTACTTTTCGCGAGTAACGGGGGCTTCCTTGTCCGCATCGAACGCTTCGCGGGCCGTGGAAGCGCTAATCATCTCGAACGCCTGACGGTCGAGATCGTCAATCGAGTCCATCACCGGCTTAGCATCGCCGAGGCGGGCCATGCGATCGAGTTGCTCGCGCAGCGCGCGGCGATCTTCCAGCCGATTGAGCTTGATCGTCGGCGAAAGTTGCATGCCGACGGGTCGGCCGTTCGAGTACACGTCGAAGGCATCGTACGCCTGGCCGAGAAACTTCGGCCCCCCATCGCCGCCGTTGGGCAGATGCATGTAGGTCGGCATGCCGCCGCGCATCGGTCCGCGTACCTTGGCGATGATCGAACCTACCGCCGGATAATCGTGCGGCAATTCGTCTTCGAGCGAGGCACTCTTGTAGCCGGTCTGCACGAACCGGGCTCCGCCACCGTGGCCCGAGTTATCGTGAGCAACCGAGCGGATGAGCGACCACTGGTCGGCGATCTTGGCTAGGTGCGGCAGCGTCTCGCAGATCTGCAGGCCGGGTACTTTGGTCGAGATAGGACCATAGGGACCGCGAATGTCGCGCGGCGCGGTCGGCTTCGGGTCGAACGTTTCGTACTGAGATGGTCCGCCGGCGAGGAAAACGAGGATCGCCGAACGCGGGTTCTTGCTGCCAGATCCCGACGAAGCGGCCGCCGCTCGGCCAGCGAGCAGGCCGGGCAATGTCAAACCGCCGCTTGCCAGGGCACCAACCTGCAGGAAAGTGCGTCGCGAAAGGCCATCACAGTAGCGGCCGTTTTGGCCAAGAATCGTCAGCATATTCCCACCATATTCCCACCGCCTCAGCTGCGACGAAGATATCGGAGCCTGTTTATCTTATCGGCAGCTGCGGCCGAATCAAAGACTTCGCGCTACCCGTAGCAGCGGATTCGGCCCATAACCTCAAATGCCCTGCGGTCCGGGGTTTGCTTCCTGGGCAGCGAAAATCACTCCTTGCTCTGGACACAGTATGGACACCGCTTCGCCCCCCGTTATATCTGCATCGGCAGCCGCCCACGAGGCAAATCTGCCCGATTATGCCGCCCAGATGGAAGCCTTTCACTCCGCCTTTGCCGCGGAGTTGCGAGCCGCAATCGCCACGCTTCCCCTCACACCGCAAATGAAGGTGCTCGATGTCGGTTGCGGAGATGGCTTTTACATGGGGCTGCTCGCCGAGCGCTTGCTCAGCCCAGGGCGGGTCGTGGGGCTGGACGTCGACACAAACTTCCTCGCCGTGGCCCAACGGAACCCTGCCTTGTGCGAGGCCCGCTGCGAAGTCGACTTCGTTCAGGCGGATCTCGCCAACTTGCCCGACGCTTGCCGCGAATGCGACCTCGTCTGGTGCGCTCAAAGCCTTTACAGCTTGCCGGAACCAATTGCCGCTCTGCGTCAAATGCGCGAGGCAGTGAAGCCAGGCGGCATCGTGGCAGTGCTCGAAAACGACACGCTTCATCAACTGCTCCTGCCGTGGCCGATCCACCTGGAGATCGCTGTGCGGGCGGCGGAGCTGCTCGCCTTCTCACAAGAGTCGCACAAACCGAGCAAGTTTTACGTCGGCCGCAAGCTACCCGCCGTGTTCGCCCAAGCGGGCCTCGAGCCGCTCGGCTTTCAGACGCAGTGCATCGATCGCCAGGCGCCCCTTGGCCGCGACCTGGAAGAGTTTTTGAAGTCGTACCTGCAGCGGATGCATGAGCGCGTCAGCGCGCACATCGAGCCGCGCTTCGCCGAGGAACTGCGCGAACTGAGCAACCCGGCGAGTGAAAAATATCTGCCTCGTCAGGAGTGGTTCACCGTGAGCTGCGTGAACGTGCTTGTGTGGGGACGGCGGCCGCTGGAGTAAACCGGCGCCGGCGACGCAATCGTCTCGCTTCCTCGTAGCTGAATTCGCCTAGAATTCAGACGCCCCGCGAGTGGGCGCCTGGTTTGTCTGAATTCTGGCGAATTCAGCTACGTGATAGACAGCCCGCTCGCTAAGCCATCGCCTTCTTCGTGCGTTCGACCACCGGGTTATCGTTCCCGCCGCTGCCCCGGAGGTTGAAAACGCTCGCCGCGAGGAACCGGTCGCGCCACTCCGGCGAAACGTGGAAGTAGTCCTCGAGGACCGCCGAGCTGAACTTGTAGTCGTGCGAGTCGCGTCCCTTGAGAAACACCAGCACGCGGGCCCGCTGCATGAAGTCGTCGGGCGACTTGTGCGCTCGAGCATAGGCCAGCGTTTGACGGGCCGCGGTCATCCGGTCGTCGCTGATGGTGCGGAAGATCTGCTCGAGCGATTCCTCGCCCGACTCCTTTAGTTCCGCCGGCTGCAGGTCGGCAATCTTGGCGTCGCCGACGTTGCCGCGGCCTTGCATCGACTGGCGGAACATCGGCAGAAACGCGGCGTTCTGCAACAGCACCAGGCGACGGGTTTCGTCGCTGGCCGCCGTTTGAAACGCGTAATGCATGGCGTTGCTCGTCGTGAGCGTATGCAGACCGACGATGCCCGGTTGGCGCATCAGCAGTTCGCCAGAGCCGACCAGCAGGGCGTCCCAAACGCTCTGTGGCGAGACGCCACGGTTCAGCATCTCGACGACTTGCCCGCACATGTCGTCGGAACTGCCGCCGTAGAGGGTGCTCAGCAAGTCCTTGGTTGCCGCATCGTCGAGCTTGCCGTCGCGCCACTCTTCGCGAATTTGCTTGATGCGCGACACGTTCTCGCGATACGGCCGATCGGCCTGGTAATCGTTCTTTGCCGGATTCTCGTCGCCTTCGTGAGCCAGCATCGCGTAAGAGAGTGAGCGCAGCACGGGCTCCGCATACTGCCAGCCGATCATGTCGAGCGTTCGCCAGGCGTTCGCAACGTAGATCGCCTTGTGGCCGATCGAGCGATAGTCGCGTGCGCCGTAGCGGCTGAACAGGTCGAACAATTCGCCGCTGCTCGACGAGCGGGCCAGTGCGGCGGCGGCGACGTCGGCTTGCTCTTCGTCCCAGTTGTCCATCGCCTCGATGAACATGGCGCGAGCCTTGTGCGCCGGGGGGACCTTCGCTTCGTCCACCGGCGCCATCGTCCAGTTGTTTTCGCGCACGTCGCGGGCCTGCGAGTCCTTGAAGTAGTCGAGGGCCCAAAAGATCGGCAGCCACCGCTGATCGTCGGGCGAAGCGAGACTAGCAAGGTGCGCCGAGTTTACGACCAGCACAGCGTGAAATTTGAAACCGACACTCGGCCGCGGCTGCACATTCCGCACGCCGGCCAGCAATAACGCGGCGACCACCTCGCGATAGCTCGTGCCTTTGCGAATGCGATCGGCCACCTTATCGAGCAATTGTTCCTTGGGCGTCTCTTCCAGCAGGCGAACGAGAGGTTCGATGTCGGGAGAAAACTGAACGATCTTGGGATCGGGCTTGGCGTCTTCGGCGGATACGCTCGGCAGGCCAGAGAGGAAGTCGAATTGACGCAGCGCGGCATAGATCGAGCCTGCCGCGGCTGACTGCAAAAGGGTTCGCCGGCCAAAGTTCGCGCGCATGATACCGCCTCCGCTTGCGAGAGAAGAATCCGCCCTTCACTTTACGCCTGCAGAGGGCTGGAGGCCAGACAGAGTCGCCCGTAGCTGAATTCGCCAGAATTCAGACGCCCTGCGAACGGAGTGTCTGGTGATCTGAATTCTGGCGAATTCAGCTGCGAGAGAGTCATGCGCCGACACCCAAGTGCGGCTACTACCTTGGATCCGTGCACTCAACCTGCGAGAGCAGGGCGAGGAGTTCTTCGTGCTTGACGGGTTTCACGAAGTGATGATCGAAGCCAGCATCGACGGATTGGTGTCGGTCCTCGGCCTGACCATAGCCGGAGATGGCGACGAGCAGTGTGCTGGCGAATTGCGTTTCGCGGCGCAGACGGCGGGCCACTTCGTAGCCGTCCATGTGCGGCAGGCCGATATCGAGCAGCACGGCGTGCGGCTTCGAGTGCAAGGCCTGCTGAATGGCTGCTTGCCCCTCGTGAGCCGTGATCACGGTATGTCCGGCCGCTTGCAGCACAAGCGCCAAGGCATGGGCGGCATCGGCATTGTCGTCGACAAGCAGCACGCGGCACACGGATGGCAGCTTTACGTCGATCGAGCCGAAGTTCTCGGCCGGTACAGGTTCAGCCGCCAGGGGCAACTCAATAGTGAACGTGCTGCCGCGCCCGAGGCCGTCGCTGTGAGCGCCGATCTGGCCACCATGCATTTCCACCAGCTTCTGTACGAGCGTCAACCCAATGCCCAAGCCGCCCTTCGAGCGATCAAGCGAATGATCGGCCTGTGCGAAGAGCTCAAACACCCGCGGCAGCATTTCGGACGCGATACCCACCCCGCTGTCGCGCACGATGATGGTGGCCGTCGTCAAAGAATGAGTCAGCTCCAACTCGACGCGGCCGCCGTCAGGCGTGTACTTGCAGGCGTTGGTCAGGATGTTGACGATCACCTGCTCGAGACGATTGGGATCGCCTTCCACCCAGACCGGATTGGGCGGCAATCGCACTTCCAACTGGTGACGATGTTGCTCGACGAGCGGTTTGAGCGAAGCTTCGGCCCGGGAGGCGATCTGGTCGATCCGCACCCGCTGCTTCTTCAGCTGAATCTTGCCACGGGTGATGCGTGATACGTCGAGCAGGTCGTCGATGATCGCTGTCAGCTGTCCCACCTGGCGTCCGATCACTTCACCCGCCCATTGCTGTTCCAACTCCGGGAGATCATCAAGCTTCGACAGCTCATGCGCGCTGCTAATTGCTGCGAGCGGATTGCGGAGCTCGTGAGCGAGCATCGCGAGGAACTCATCTTTCCGGCGATCAGCTTCCTTGAGGGCGTCTTCGGCCCGGCGACGATCGGTAATGTCGGAGAACATGGCGAGTGCTCCGACGACCTCGCCGGCTGCGTTCTGCACAGGGCTCGAGCAACCGAGCACCAGCACTTCCTCGCCATCGCAGCGCCGAAAACGAAAATCGAACTGGTCCGCGTAGCCATGCAGGTTACGGTCGATCAGCTCGTTCGCGGCTGCCTTGTCTTCCTCGAAGGCGTAGTCCTGCAACCGAGTGCCGGCCATGTCTCCCGACTTGCAGCCAAGGATGTCACCCATGCGGTGATTCGCAAAGGTGGTGGTGCCCATCGGGTCGACGAGCCAGATGCCTTCATTCGCGGTTTCGACGATCCGGCGGAAACGCTCCTCGCTATCGCGCAGGGCGATTTCCATTTCCTTACGCGCGGTGATATCGGTCGAGATACCGCAGACGGCATAGATCTCGCCGTCCGCATGTCGAAGTGGGAATTTAACGGAGATATAGCTCCGGTCCCCGTCGAGGTTGGGAGCGATCTCTTCGACTTCGAGCGGCATTCCCGTTTCGATCACCCGGCGATCGTTCGCGGCGAAGGCTTCGGCGGCTTCCTGCGGGAACAAGTGGTAGTCGGTCTTGCCGAAGACCTCGTTACGCGTGACTTGGAATGCGTCTTCGAAGCGGCGATTCACCAGTACGTAGCGGCCGCGGCGATCTTTGACGTAGATCATCGCGCCCGCGTTATCGATGACTGCTTGCAGGCGACGTTCGCTTTCGCGGAGTTGCTCCTCGAATCGCTTCATGCGACTGATGTCGAGATTGATGCCGGCCCAGAATTCGATTTGGCCGCCTTCATCGCGCACCGGAACGCCGCGGGCGAGCACTGGGTGGTATTTGCCATCGGTACTGCGAACGCGAAGCTCGCGATCCCAAGCTCCGCCGAGCTGCACGCAGGCCCGCCAGGCAGCCATCGTGCTGGCGACATCGTCCGGGTGCAGCGACGAGAACCAGCCGTGCTGCGAGCACTGCTGCTGCGTCAAACCGGTGAGTCGCAGGAACGACTCGCTCATGTAGATGTTCTGTCCCTCGGGATCGCAGACCCAGATGCCGAAGTCGATCGTTTCGCCGATCGCCCGGTACAGCCGTTCGCTGCGACGCACGGCGTCTTCCATCCGCACGCGCCCGGTGATGTCGCGGATATTCGTCAGGTAGCATTTCTCGCCGGCGATGCTGGTCAGCTCAGCGGTCAGTTCACCCTGAAAAATGTCTCCCGACCGCCGTCGCACCCGAATGCTGAAATCTCGGACACTGCCGTGCGCTTCCAGTTGTTCGCGGAATCGTTCTCGATCCTCAATGTCGACGTAGCAGTTCAGTTCGACGGGCGATCTGCCTAGAGCCTCCCCGCGCGACCAGCCGAACATCTGTTCCCAAGTGTCGTTGATTTCGATCAGTCGGCCATCCAAGTGGCTGATGGCGAGGGCGTCGGGGCTGGATCGGAAGGCAATCGTGAACCGCTCTTCGGAGAGGCGAAGTTCGGCCTCAGCCTGGCTCCGTTCGGCGGCTCGGGCCTCGAGAAGTTCGGCCCGGAGTTCCTCCGGGATGCCAGGGGCTGATGCGAGGAGTTCGTCGAGTGTGAGCTCACTGGCCCCGGCGGTGACGATCGGCGTAGTAGCGCTACGACTTCCATCCGCGGCAGGATGGCGGTCGCGGCTCGACTTGGACGATCGCTGTTGGGGCATGCGTAGCGGCGCGGCTGGCAGAGTCGCGCGAGCGGGGAGTCGAACAGGGGAGGTGTTACATCGTCGAGTGACGGAGCATTCTAGACCAAGGGGTAGTCGGCTGCACGGGTGTATTGCCGCAGGGAAGTCCGATGAAGGAACGGTGATCAGAGGCGACGGGTGAGCATGTGTTGAAGCTTTCGTTCGCCTTCACATGCTCCGCGGCCGCGGGACTTTCGAGCCCTCCGTTCCGGCATGTACGCTGGGGGTTCGCGGAAGGTTCATACAATCTCGTGTTTTGGCTTTAATTTATTGACAAGTTAATATGAGTTATGTAAATTAATTTAAAACCCCTCGCGGATGTTCATCGGCGTGGGGCGGTTGATGCTGCGCGTGTGGAGGATGGCTCTCTTGTGTCGCGATAGTTGCCGATTGCAGTAGGCGGACGCCGTCCGGGCTGCGTGTGGCAACATGCGAAGGTTGTGCTCTTTGAAAATCTGGTTGTGAAGGGGTTGTAACATCAGTGGGACGGCGATCATTGGGAGGACCTGTTCATCCCTGTTCAGGCCACTGGAAAAAGGGGTTGTGGAGCTGACGGGCCGAAAGTCAATAAAGCTTTGCCCGGGCGTGAGTTGGGTGTTTGTTGAAACATGCGCAAGGGGTTGTATTTCGCGCGGTTCACGCCCTGTTCAGACGGCCGGATCAACCGTCGGATGCGCGAGCGTCGAGGGGTTGTAAAGCCGATGTTGGGTTGGAGGGCCGACGGCCCTGCAAGAAGTAGCCCCAGCTGGCAGGCCGGGGGTGAATTCGGGCCGCAGCACTCCATCCGGAGGCCTGAAAGGTCGGCACTTAAAGCGAGGCGGTGCTGTGCCGGTCCTTCGGACCTGCGCGTCGTCGGCACTCGGTTTTCCGGGCCCTGATGGACCCGTCTATTTTCGGTCGGTCCTTCGGACCGTACCCAGATCACTTCCGTGGGCGGGTTCTACTGCCACGAACCGCTTACGCCAGGGCTTCGACGGGCTGGAGGTCTGGGGTGGACGCGGGCGAATGGTGAGTCTCGGCAGGCTGGGGATTCTGCCGTCTGCCGTTCGTCATGCGATACCAGAGGTTTGAGAAGTCGTCCCAAAGCGAGTAGGCGACCGGCGTGACCAGCAGCGTGAGCAACAGCGAAAGCGTCTGGCCGCCGATGATGACCTTGGCCATGCTCGCTCGCGAACCAGCGCCTGGGCCCTGACCCATGGCGACTGGCACCATCGCGGCGACGAGCATGAGCGTGGTCATCAGAATCGGACGCAGGCGGGTTTGGTTCGCGTCCAGGATCGCTTTGTTGCGTTCCACTCCTTGAGCTCGCAGCACGTTCGTGTAGTCGATCTGCAAAATGCCGTTCTTCTTCACGATGCCGAAGAGCATGAAGATGCCGAACATGGCGTAGATGTCGAGATTGGTCCGCAGCAGGAACAGCGACAGGAACGCGAACGGCAACGTCAGCGGGAGGGCGAGCAGGATGGTGATCGGGTGCACGAAGCTCTCGAACTGCGCGGCGAGCACCATGTACATGAACAGGAAGCTAAGCAGGAACGCCACGAGGAAACCCGTGTTCGATTCCTTCAGCATCTTCGCCCGGCCGATGAACTCGTGGTTGTAGCCGGCGGGCAGATTGAGCGATTTCACGTAGGCGTCGACCTCGTTTACGGCGTCGCCGAGGGCCTTGTTCTCCAGGTTGGCCACGACAACGACCTGGCGCTGTCGGCTGGAGCGCTCGATCGTCGAGGGACCCTGAGCTGGTTTCAGGCTGGCCATGTTCGCGAGTCGCACGAGGCCGACTTGCGGCGCGGGGATCATCAGGTCGTTAATGGTTTCTGGAGCGTCGCGGAACGGCTTTTCAGCACGGACCCAGACGTCGTACTGATCGGCTCCTTCCTTGTACTTACCGACGATCTCGCCACCGACGAACAGATTGAGTGTGGAGGCAACCGTTTCGATCGGCACGCCGAGGTCGGACGCCCGCTCACGGTCGATCTCAACTCGCAGTTCCGGTTTGCGGAGCGAGAGGGAGGTATCGACGTCGACGTAGTGCCCTTGCTGGCGCATCCAGTCGGTGACCTGCTCGGAGATTTCGGTGAGCTTGGCCAGATCGGGACCGCGGATGTTCAAGTCGAGGTCGACCTGGCGGAAGCCGCTGGCCGAGATGGCGCTGACGTCCTGGACGGCGACGCGGATGTCCGGATAACGAGTCATCAGTTCCCGGGCCTCGCGCATGACGTCGAACTGGCTCCACTCACGCTCGCCCAGCGGCACCAGGCGAACGTAGATGCTCGCGGCGGTGACATCGCCTTGCCCTTTGGCCACGCGGCCCGTGGTATCGCCCACGACGGAGAAGATGTGCGTGACGCCGGTGAGGGTTTTCAAATCGCCTTCGATGTCGGCCATTAGCTTGTCGGCCTGCTCAAGCGAGTAGCCTTCAGGGAGCGTCATGGCGAGTTCGAATTCGCTTTGATCGTCGCGGGGGACGAAGTCAAAACCGATGAGGCCGAGCACCATGGGCGTGGAAACGAGCGTCCCGATGGTCAGCAGCACGACGGCCCAACGATGGCGGAGCGAGAGGGCGAGAATCCAGCGGTACGAGCCTTCGATCATGCGAGTAATGAAGCCCGATTTGCTGGTGCTGTGGCCATCTTCCGCTTTCAGGAAGCGGGCGCAGAGCATCGGGGTCAGCGTGAACGACACGAACATGCTCATCAGGATCGAGAAGCCGACGACGAAGCCGAAGCTATTGAAGAATCGGCCGACCTGGCCCGACATGAAAGCGACGGGAACGAAGATCACCAGCAGCGAGAGCGTAGTTGCAATGACCGCCGTAGCAATTTCGCTCGTGGCAGAAAAGGCAGCATCCCAGGCACTTTTGCGGTGCTCTTCCATGTGGCGGAAGATGTTTTCGTGAACCACCACCGCGTCGTCGATCACAATGCCGATGGCCAGGATGAGGCCGAGCATCGTGATGTTGTTGAGCGTGTAGTCCATCGCGTACATGAACGCGAAGGTAGGCGCCATCGAAGCGGGAATGGCGATCGTGGCGATGATCGTGGTCCGCCAGTCGCGGATGAAGAGCAGAATGGTGAGGCTCACCAGCACCGCAGCGAGCACCAGATGGAACTTCACTTCGTGAATGGAGCTTTCGATGAACCGCGATTGATCCCGGATCACTTCGTAGCTGATATCGGCGGGGAGGATTTCCTGAATCTCCGCGAGGCGATCCTTCACGGTGTGCACGACCTGCACGGTGTTGGTGCCCGACTGCTTTTGCACGACCAGGCTGACGGCGGTTTCGCCATCGAGTCGGCTGAGGCCGCGAGGTTCTTCGAAGGAATCTTCGACGCGGCCGACGTCGCGAATTCGAACTGGATAGCCGTTGCGGTCGGTGATGATCAGGTCGGCGAAGTCCGTCGCCTTCTCGATGCGGCCCATGGTGCGCAGAACCATCTCGCGCGAGCCCTGATCGACCCGGCCGCCGGGAACCTCGAGATTTTGGCGGAGCAGGGCGCCGCGGATCTCCTCGGCGGAAAGTTGGTAAGCGGCGAGTTTGTCGGCGTCGAGAAAAACGTTGACTGCCCGTTGCCGGCCACCCACGAGAGTGACAGCGCCCACGCCGCTGACGGTTTCGAGCTCTTCCTTGATCTGCTTCTTGGCGATTTCGGTGACTTCGCGAGCGTCGCGCTTGCCGCTGATGGCGATGGTCATGACCGGAGCAGCATCGACGGCGAACTTATCGACGAGTGGAGTATCTGTACCGGTCGGCAGTCGGTTGATGATGGTCGAGACCTTGTCGCGCACCTCTTGTGCGGCAACGTCGCCGTCCTTTGTCAGTTCGAAAGCGATGACGACCTGCGAGATGCCTTCTTTGGTAGTCGACTTGAGCTCGTCAATGCCCGAGATGGTGTTGACGGCTTCTTCGATGACCTTGGTGACGCTCGATTCGACCTCTTCGACGCCGGCCCCCTTGAGCGTGGTGGTGACCACGACCGTTGGAATGTCGACGTTTGGAAACAAATCGACGCCAAGGCGCGGATAAGCCGCGAGGCCCAGAACGATCGGAGCCGCCACCAGCATGCAGGTGAAGACGGGGCGACGAATGCAGATTTCCCAGATTTTCATCTAAATTTTAGCGATGCTGCGAGAAAGCTCGCGGCCGGTTTGTAAGAGAAGCTACCTGTTCGGGAGGCTGGCGGTGCGAGTGTTCTCGGGACTCTGACGAAGCGCCACTTTGCTGCCGTTGGCGAGCTGGGTTTGGCCGCTCGTTACGACCACGCCTTGCGGATCGACGGGACCGAGCACTTCAACCCAGCCGTCCCCGCGGATGCCCGTGGCAACTTGAACTTCCTGAGCCTGGCCGTCGACGACGGCGAAGATTTTCGTGACACCAGCGAACGTGATGATCGATTCGATCGGGGCGGTAATCGCGTCGGCCTGCTGGCGAGTTAGAACCGAGGCTTTGGCGAAGCCGCCGTGCTGCAGCCGATGGTCGGCATTGGGAACGTGGGCTTCGAGTTCGAAGGTTCGGCTCTGCGGATCGATCGTCGGACTGATGCGGGCTACGACAGCTTGGAAGGTTTCGTTCGGATAGGCTTCGACTTCAAGTTCGACTGGCTGGCCAACTTTGACTTCGGCAGCATAACGCTCCGGGACGGTAGCTTTCAGCTTGAGGACATCGTCGACGACCAGATCGAACATAGGTGCACCGATCCCGCTGGCGAACTCACCAGCGGTTACATGGCGGCGCGATACGACGTACGTAGCGTCAGTTATTTGCGAAGCAACTGTGACCGGAAGCGGCGGAGCGACGACATGGGTTTCGGTCAACTGCCTGTTGGCAGTGGCGAGGACGGACTCGGCATAACGGATGGACGCCATCGTGGCGCGAACATCGAGCATGACCTGGCGGAGAGCGGCTTCTTCGACTCGCAGGGTCGTTTCCGACTGCTCATATTCCTGGATCGAGCTGGCTTTACGTTCGACAAGCTCGCGCATGCGCTCGTATTGCCGTCTGGCGTTGGCAACGACCAGTCGGCCACGCATGACGCTGGGAAGTGTTTCCGGATCGAATTTCTCCGTCGGCACTTTCGTCAGGTCGAGCTTGGCGAGTTCCCGTTCGAGTGCCCGCTGGGCTTCGTCGACGGCGAGCCGGAAGTCGGTCTGGTCAAGTTCGGCCAACACAGTGCCGGCTGGAATGCGGTCGCCGATGTCGACATTCACCTTTTCGATACGCCCTGAGACCTTGGCGGCGATTTGCAGCGTTTCCAGGCCATGGAGCGTTCCGACGACGGAGATCTTACGTTGGACCTGGCGCACTTCGAGTGGGGCTACCGTTACGGTTACCGGCTTGGGCTCCACCTTCGCCTTAGTCGTTTCCGTGGTGGCCGCTTCGCCATGCTTGCTGCACCCGACCGCGGCCAGCGAGAGAAGGGCCATGCCGGCCAAGCCGAGGTCGAGCCAGACGCTACGCCGGTGTGTTCGATGCAAACCGAAGGTGTTAGACATGTTGGTTGGCCGAGCCTTTCGGCGAGACGATTCCGTGAAAGATGGCGTCGACGATTTGTTCGCTCTGGACCGCCAGCGGCTGCTTGCGGCCGGCGAAGTAGTTGACAAAGACTGCCCCGAAGAGCATGTGGGTTACCATCTGCATGATCTGCTCGACTGGGAGCGGACGCAGGACGGTTTGGTCCACCATCGCCTGGAGTTCGCTCTCCCACTGGCGGCAATTCTCGTCGTCGCCGCGGTCGAAGAATGTCGGCGTCTGGCGGTCGCGAAAGTGGGCCCGCTCTTGGATCACCAATTCCAGGTACTCGCTGTGCTGATCGAAAAACGAGAGGAATGCCACACACGCAGCCCGCATCCGGACGAGCGGTTCGTCCGACACAGTTCGAGTCGCGTCGACTGCAGCCCGCAACTGGCGAGCGCCACGGTCGGCGGCGGCCAAAAAGAGGCCTTCCTTAGTGCCAAAGTGGCGATACACCGTGCCTTTGCCGACGCCTGCCTTGTCGGCGATTTCCTGCACATCGGTCGCGGCAAACCCCCTCCGGGCAAAGACTTCGACCGCTGCGGCGAGGATGTCTTCGGAGCGTCGGGTGTGGTCGTCTGGTTTCGTGGCCGACTTAGGACCGCCGGCCAAGTTGGTATTTGACATGAGTGCAGCGAGAGCGGAGCAGATTGCAATGGGCACATCGGGCGGACGCGCCCGTCCGCCCAATTCTCGCAGGACGCTCTAACGGGTCAACGTCAAACCGGGCTGCCCGTGATGCGGTGCGCTAGATTGCGGCACGCCGTAGGAAATCGGCGGTTTCTCGCCTCTCACTACCAGTCGCTTGCACGCCTACCAGGTGGTCTGTTCGCCCCCCAAAACTGTCATCACTTCGCCTGTGATATAGCTGGAATCGGCTTCGCTTGCGAAGAAGACATAGGAGGGAGCGACCTCTTCGGGTTGCCCGGGGCGCTTGAACGGAACCTTCTCGCCGTGCTTCTCCGCCTTTTCAGCGCTGGTCGTCGGAATGAAGGGCGTCCAGATGGGTCCGGGGGCCACGCAGTTGACCCGGATCTTCTTCTCGACCAGTGATTGGGCGAGCGACTTCGTGAATGCGTGGATCGCGCCTTTGGTAGAAGCGTAGTCGATGAGTTGCTTGCTGCCCCGCATGCCGGTGATGGAACCGGAATTGATGATGCAACCACCTTCCTTCAAGTGCTTCAACGCCGCCTTCGCCATATAGAAGTAGCCGAAGATGTTCGTGCGAAATGTGTGCTCGAATTGCTCATCGCTGATGTCGAGAACCGACTTCTGCTCCTCCTGGAAGGCGGCGTTGTTGACGAGTACGTCGAGCTTGCCGTACTCCTTCACTACCCGCTCGACCGCCTGCTCGCAGAACTCAGGCTTGGTCACATCGCCCGGCAGCAATAGACAGCGACGGCCTTCTTTCTCGACTGCCGCCTTAGTTTCTTCAGCGTCGGATTGCTCCGGTTGAAGATAAATGATCGCCACGTCGGCGCCTTCGCGAGCGTAGAGCACAGCGACAGCTCGCCCGATACCTGAATCGCCGCCCGTGATGAGCGCCACTTTGTCCTTCAGCTTGTCAGCCCCTTTGTAGAGCGGCGCTTCGTAGCGCGGCTTCGGGTCCATCTTGGATTCGAGACCCGGCTTAGGCTGCTCCTGTGCCGGCTGTGGGGCTTTCGGTTCCTGTTGTACCTTAGCCATTGGGATTCACTCCATGAGGCCGATTGTTATGTTCGCAAGTCCCGCTAACGAGGCTTGCCTGAGGTGGCCACAAACGTTGCACCAGCCGGCAAGGTACCCACATTGAGGTCTGCTCCGTTCTCGACCTGATCGGCGACCGCCCGTTCCTTGTCGGCAACCGCACGCTCCTTGCGAATCTCCACTCGCAGCCGGTTGTACGCCGACATGTAGACATTCGCCACGGCGACTAACGCGAGCCACGCGATGACGTAGCCTCGCCAATCGTCAAGCAACAGGGTGAATCCGGTGAATGCCACGAAGGCGACGCCGACCCAATGGGAAAAGCAGTATTCACAGGTCCAGACGTAGCAAAACTTGCGCTCGTACCAGCGATCGCACTTTTGACTCCGCTCATGCAGCCACTCGCGCGGTTCGCGAAAGATCTCCTCATGGGTGATCGTCCAAGAAACGCACGCCACCGGCAGGGCGAGAACCAATAGCCAAATCACTTCTTCCCACACGCGCATACCTCCCAGCCTGCATCAGCGCAGACTTCCTACCTACTGCACGTGCGATTGCAAATGGCGAGCCAAGGCGCGCTAGCGGCAGGCTTGCAAAAACGCCAGCAAATCGGCGAGTTCCTGGTCCGTTAGCTGGCGTACGATGCCATCCGGCATGATCGACACTCGACCGGACTGTAACTCTTCGATATCCGCCCTCGGAATTCGAATCTCGGTCTTGGCGTCTTTCGCGAGCACCACCTCGTCGGCTGCATTCTTGCGAAGCAGGCCGGACACCGATTCCCCTTTCGTGGTCAGCACCATGTAGGGTTCATAGCTGCGGACAAAGCTGGCGCTAGGAAACAGTATCGCTTCCATCAAATCTCGCTGGTTGCGAATCGCTCCAATTTTCGTTAGGTCGGGGCCGAGCTTGCCACAGAGATAGCCGATCGAGTGGCAGGAAGCGCAATTGGCCTTGGAACCGTTGAACACCGCCTGGCCGCGGCGGATGTCTCCTTGGGGGAGAGAGTCCAGATGCTTGTCGAGTTCTTTGGCCTGCTCGTTATTGTCTAACCGAGCCTGCTTGAGGAGTTCCTCCGCACGCTTCACAACGGTGTCGCCGAAGGGTTTCAGCGTTCTGCCAATCGTTTCGCTTGCCATGCCTCGGCAATGAGGGCTTCTTCCGAGTGAAACGAGCAACTGCGCACCTAAGCTCGCGTCCGCATATCCTGCCGCGATCTGCAGAACCCCTTCACTGTCCGCGGGCGTGAGTGTGGTGTCCGCACGTTCGATCGACCCTAGTAGCTGCTCCACTTGAGAGCGGTTGAGCTTGGCCGACCGGAATGCCTGCAATAACAGGCTACGCTCATGGGCATCGGGACTTTGAAGGATCGCTTCGAACAGTACCATGAACGTTCGATCGTCGATTGTCGCTTTCGGAATCTTGGCGAAGTAGCTCAAGCGAACTTGCAACGGCTGTGTTTCGTCGTCGGCCAATATCTTTAAGCTCGCTTCCAACGTTGCTAACTGCTCCTGGGAGAGAGCCAATTGGGTGACGAGCTGCGACGCTTTCTGAACCAGCTTCGGATTGTCACTCTTAAGTAACCGATGCACTGCCTCGAGCCAGATTAGAGGAACCTGCGGCAATCGCGCCAGCTCCATGGCACGCAGTGCGCTAAGACGTTCCTCCACGCTGGCCTCGCTCGACGCTGCGCGCTCGCCGAGGAGCGTAATAATCCTTGGAGCCGATGCAAGCTCGGCCAGTTGCTGCTCGAGCGAACTGCGTTCCTGTTGCGTGAGTTGGTCGCTGGCTAGTTGGCGGGCAAACATCGGGGTCAGCACATCGCCCCAGTCGGTGTGCCGTCGCAGGATCCACTGGGCCGGGGAGCGGAGCGGATTGTTGGTGGCCAGCAACTCGTCCGCCACCACTTGCGGTGTCAGCAAGTCGCTCTGCACTTGATCGAGGGCCACCATCGCGGCCTTCCTCGCCGCAGGCGATTTGCTCGTTAAGGCTTTTTGGGTCTCACTGTCGGCTGCAATTTCGATAAGAGCAAAGGTAAGCGAGTGCTCGAGTGCCCAGTCCGCATGCTTGGAGGCGTCCAGATCTTCAATCGCCCGGAGCAGAGCTGCTACGCTCCCCGAGTCTCCAATCCTGCCAATCGCTTCGGCGGCTGCACGGCGAGTTGCTGGAGATTCGCTGTTCAGAAGCTTTTCGACCTGTGATTTCGCCTCGCGATTCCGCCACAGACTGACCGTGTGCAAAGCTGCCTGCTGCACCGTGTCGTCCACATCGCTTAAGGCAGCGCGGACTGCTTGCCTTGCGTCTGCATGATCGATGCGAGCGAGTGTCCAAACGGCATTGCGCCGGACTCGCGGTGAATCATGCAATGCGATCAAGCTGCGCAAAGGACCGATGGCCGAGATACCAAAACTTGCGAGCTGGGCCATCGCGCGCTCACGAACGGCGTGGCGCGGGTCGGCAAGCAATTCCGTAAGTGTCTCAGCCCTCGCGCCTTTCCAGTCGATTTGCATTCCACGCGGGTCTTCGGACCTGGGCATGTCCTTCCGCCGCACCCGATAGATTGCCCCGAGCACGTCCGGCTTGACCAGTTGCGACGTTGGGCAGCAGAGCTTGTACCAGCCGCCCGTATCGACCACCAGAAGCGAACCGTCGGCGTCTTCCAGCACATCGGTCGGATGGAAATCGCGATTGTCGGACACCAGGAAGTCGACATCCTCGGTTCTCAACGAAGCGCCTTCGGCAATCAGTCGGTGATGTGTGACCTTCTGCAGGTTGAACAGGGCCGTGAATAGCGAGTTTTCATAAGCCGAGCCGAATCCCGCTGACTCGTACCAAGCCAGCCCGCAAGGAGCAGCAGGCCCCAAGTGCGTCAGCGGCGGCAGCACATCCGGGCCTGTGCGCGGATGGCTCTCAATGACGTCGTGGACCTTTCCATACACTCCACCATACAAAGCGTGAATGAGGCCATCGCGGTTGCCACCGGCTGGATGCTGCAGAAAGGTGCAGCTCAATATGCGTTCACCGCCGGGCGTGAAGACGACGTCGACCGGATTGTCCATACCACCGGTCATCACCGACTCAACATCGCTGCCATCCGGCCGAGCACGGAAGATGTGACTTGCTCGAGTTACCAGCGGCGGTTTTCCCGGCCGTGGATAGGTCTGCTCCGCGAACGCACCTTTGCACCAATAGATCCAGCCGTCACGGCCGAGATACGGCCCATGCAAGTCGTTCGCACAACCAGTGAGCGTCTTGCCGTTGAACCACTCGACCCGCTCGTCGGCCACGCCGTCATCGTTGGTGTCGGTGAGCTTCCAGATGCTTGGCGGTGCGGCCACGTAGAGCGATCCGTCGTGCCACATCGTCCCCTCGGGCAGCATCAAGCGATCGGCGAACACGGTGGATTGATCGAAGGTGCCATCGTTGTCCCGATCCTCCAGCCGAACCACGCGATGTGGCTTCTCGGCCAACTGCTTTTCCACCTTGTCGTTCGATCCCGATGAATCGGCGACATACAACCGTCCTTGCTCATCAAAGGCAGCAGTGATCGGCCGGTCGACAAGTGGCGAGGCGGCAACTCGTTCAATCGTGAAGCCAGACGGCAGAGTAAACGTGTGCTCGCCCAGCCGAACGGTTTCCGGCTGCTCGGCAAGGGCACGGCCACTGAGCACCGGGACAAGGACAATATAGATGGCAATGATCGAACGGCGCATTAGGGAAATGCTCCACGGGTGATCCTCCGGCGCGCCCTGATACCGATTCGGTCCAAGCGGCCGCTTTGCTGCACGATACCGTAAGTTGGGGTGAACTGCCCGTATGAACCCTATGGAAGTAGCTTTGCCGGCCTTTAGCCTCGCACGACTGTTTGCGGTACACGGAGCAGTTTGCACAGTTGGCTTCACAGCAACTCCGTTCTCAATACTAGTGCTGCGCTCGTTGTCGAAGCTCGCCCTGTGGCCATCCCTAAGCTCAGTGGTGCCACACTTTACGGCCAGTTTGCGGGTTGCAAACTCCATTCTCATTAAGAGAGCCACAATACCCCTACCGGGGGTGCGGTTGTGTGGTGTTTATGTTAATTTAAGTTTTAGTACTTTATCAAAAAGAAAATAAGTTGTCAATTTCTTATGTACGATACTGTACCCTGAGATCACGATGTCAAATTGGGCGCGGCCGTCACCAATTGCACTTGTGCCCTGCTGCAGGTGGTCGTTCGCCTGCCACTTTGGGGTCTCAGTTGCAATCCATTGCAACGGCAGATCCCCGTTCAAGTGTCCCCTGCTTACTGTCCCTGGTTCCGATGCGGTTGGCCGTCTATCAGGTATGACCTTTGCACGATGGCCGAAGTCCCGGCGGGGCGATGCCCCGACTCACGGACCGATTCCTTTGCCAGCAAGGACGCAAGACAACCGCGAAGCGAAACAGTCCTCGCTGCGACGACGTTCGTTGGCGGTACAATGCACGAGTGAGTTCGAGGCGGCCTGCCTGGCCGCTTCACGGAGTTGAAGGTAGCGCTGCGCTCGCCAGCACCAGCGCTAGAGGGCATCAGCTAGGACTCAATGGGAAAGGGCGAGCTGCGAGGGGCTCGCAAAATTATGTCAACGGCGGCAATCGAACAGACAGCGCGTGGGGCACAGCGCTGTGGTTTTGTGGGACTTCGTGGCGATTCAGCGAGATTTCGCCTATGGGCGCCGGCGGCCGAGCGGGCGACCCTCGTTCTATTGCAGGGCGAACACCAGCAAGAGATCGCGCTGGAGCGTCAGGGAAACGGATACTTGGAGCGGGAGGTGGAGAGCGTTGCGGACGGGCAGCAATACGCGGTTCGTCTGAACGATGGAGATCTTCGCCCCGATCCGTGCTCGCTCCTGCAGCCCGGGGACGTCCACGGCCCCTCAGCGTTCTATCGGCCAGACCGATTCAAGTGGTCCGACCAGAGTTGGCGGGGCGTTGCGCAGCAGGACCTGGTGATCTACGAATTGCACGTTGGCACGTTCACTCCGGAAGGGACCTTCGACGCCATCATTCCGCGATTGAAGGAGCTCAAGGAACTCGGTGTCACGGCGATTGAAATCATGCCCGTTGCCCAGTTTCCTGGGGAGCGGAATTGGGGCTACGACGGCGTGCTGCTATATGCCACGCAAAATAACTACGGAGGACCGGCGGGGCTGCAGCGACTCGTCGATGCCTGCCACCGGGAAGGACTCGCCGCGATCCTCGACGTGGTTTACAACCACTTCGGCCCGGAGGGGAACTACCTCGCCGAGTTTGGGCCGTACTTCACCGATGCCTACCGCACGCCGTGGGGAAGCGCGGTCAACTACGACGGGCGAGGCTCCGACGGTGTGCGGCAGTTCGTACTGAACAACGTCCGGATGTGGCTGGAGGAGTTTCACTTCGATGGCCTGAGGCTTGACGCCGTGCACGCCATTTACGACTTCAGCGCCAAGCACATCCTGCGGGCCGTGCAGGAGGTGGTCGACGAGGTGTCGGAATCGTCCGGGGTTCCGCGGTACATCGTCGCCGAGAGCGACCTGAACGATCCTCGCTTGCTCGTTCCGCCAGAGCGTGGCGGTTATGGCTTGGCCGCGCAGTGGAGCGACGATTTCCATCATGCCGTCCATTCGTTGCTGACCGGCGAAACGCAGGGCTATTACGAAGACTTCGGCGAACGGCAGCATCTGGAAGAAGTGCTCAATGAGCCGTTCTTCTACAACGGCCGCTACAGCCCGCATCGGGGACGTAGCCATGGTGCGCCAGCGGCTGACCTTTCGGGTGAACGGTTTGTCATTTCGATCCAGAACCACGATCAGGTCGGCAATCGTGCCACAGGTGACCGGTTCGGCACGCTGCTCAAGCCTGAAGCCCAGCGACTGGCGGCGAGCTTGCTGCTACTGGCGCCGCACGTGCCAATGATTTTCATGGGAGACGAGTACGGCGAAACCAATCCCTTCCAGTTTTTCTGCTCGTTCTGCGACGAGGCGCTCGTCGAAGCGGTGCGGAAGGGACGCAAGTCGGAATTTGCCGCCTTCAAGTGGCAGGGAGACGTGCCCGATCCGCACTCGAAAGGCACCTTTGCTGCTTCGAAACTGCAATGGTCCTGGCCCAAAGGCAGTTTGCATGCGGGGATTCGGCAACTCTATATCGATCTGCTTTCTGCTCGGCGGCAGTGGCCCGCTTTACGGGACTTCCATCAGCGCCGGTCGCGGCTTGTCGGAGATTCGCACGAGCCTTCCGTGTTGGAACTCGTCCGCGGCGGCACCGTCGCAGCGGCCGGGGAAACGCTGCATGTCTATTTCAACCTCTCGGATCAGCTCCAGAAGCTGCCGCCGCTGGAACATCCGACGGGGGACGTCGGTCTGTTGTTCAGTTCGGCTGCCCGGCGGTACCAAGGTGAACGCACCGAGTGGTCGCCGGGAGGTGATTTGCTTCCTTACGAATGCGTTGCGCTTGGTCCTACCGAGTGGAAGCAGCTTCCCATAGTTTGAATAGCGAGCAGAGCGTTAGAAGCGATGCCGGTTTGCGGCATCGCTGGATTGTCTGCGCTCGGTCGAGTACCATCGACGCACTTCGGCTCGACCGCTGATGCCGCGTGACTCGCTCCTCTCTGCCTGCCGCTGAGTGCCTTATGACTTTGCCCGGAAACCGCGTGCCACCGCGCGCGTGGGTTGTGACGTTTGCCGGTACGGCTGTCAATCTGTGCCTCGGCATTCTTTATGCCTGGAGCGTTTGGAAGGACAAGCTGATCGCCAAGGCCGATTCCGGCTTTAAACCAGGCGATGCGATGGAGGGAATCAACGCCGGCTGGAACTATCTGACCGATGCGCAGGGCACTTGGGCTTATGCCATCTGCGGTTTCACGTTTGCATTGTTCATGATCCCGGGCGGAAAGATTCAGGACCGCTTTGGGCCGAAGGTGGGAGCAACGCTCGGCGGCTTGTTTCTAGCCGTCGGATGCATCGTCGCCGGCTTGATGAAGAGTTACATCGGGCTCGTCGTCGGCTTCGGGTTGCTGGGTGGAATCGGCATGGGGCTCGGCTATGCGGCAGCGACGCCTGCGGCGGTGAAATGGTTTGGGCCGCACCAACGCGGTTTGGTCGTGGGATTGGTTGTCGGCGGCTACGGAGGCGCAGCAATCTATATCTCGCCGCTGGCCAAGTGGCTGATCGGCAACTACGGCCTGTCGGGCAGCTTTATAGGGCTCGGGATTCTATTCGCCGTCGTCATAGTGATCGCTGCGCAGCTCATGCGTTGGCCGGAGCCCGGCTATGTGCCGCCGGGCGGTCCCGTGCAAACCGGCAAAGCAGCAACTGGTCCCTCGAAGCTCTCCAGCGTCGACTGGTCGGCCGGAAGCATGCTCAAGACGTGGCAGTTTTATGCGTTGGTCTTCATGTTCATCGGCTCCGCTCAATCTGGCCTGCTGATCATTGGCAACGCGACGCCAATGCTGAACAAAACGGCTGCGGCCATCGCTTTCTTCGCGACGAATGCCTGGTTGCTCTCCTCGTATGGCGGCCTGGTGAACGCGACTGGTCGAATCGGCACCGGTATGTACTCTGACAAGATTGGCCGCTCAAACGCCTACCTGCTGAATGGTGTGGTGTCGGCAATTTGCTTGCTCGCGATGCCCTGGATCATGCAGTCGGGCAACGTACTGCTGCTGTTTCTGGCAGTCGGGATCGCATACTGGCAGTATGGCGGCGGGTTGTCACTGATGCCTGCGTTTACGGCCGACTTCTTCGGCTCAAAGAATCTCGGCTTCAACTACGGCCTGGTGTTCATCGGCTGGGGCATCGCCTTCTTCATTCCGCAGGTGGCCGGCTACATCAAGGACCGTACCGGAAGCCTCGATTACGCCTTCTACTTGTCCGGCGGTCTTTTGATTGCAGCCACCGTTCTGAGTCTGGTCGTCCGCCGGCCGATCTCGGCCGAGGAAGTGTGACGCATCGAGCTCCGACGGCTACTTATCGCTGAGCTTCGACGGATCGAGCACTACGTGCCGAACCTTCTGCCGCTTCCAGGTGTAGGTGATGTGCACGAGCCCATCGGCGGTTTGAATGACGGCGGGATAACTGAACTCACCCCGCTGCGTTTCAATCGGCACGACCATCTTCCAGCTTTTGCCGTCGTCGGAAAGGGCAACGTTCAGCGGAGATCGCCCGCTTGGAGTGTCGTTGTAAACTAGCAAGTGACGACCGTCCTTGAGCGTTACTGCATCGGTGCCCGAGTTGGGATTGGGTACCGCGGTAAGCTGGACTTCGCTCCAGGTTTGGCCGTTGTCGCTCGACCAGGTCTCGAAAAGATGCTTCGAGCGGCTGCGGCCGATGGCCTGCAGTTGGCCATCGGCGTGCTTCAGGATGCTCGGCTGGATGGCGTCGATCGGCTCGCCAGATTTCGGTTCGGGCGGAGCGGATTTTTTCCAGGTTTTTCCCAGGTCGGACGTGTGTTCGAAGTGAACTCGCCACTTGCTCGGTTTTTCGGGTGTTTCGGTGCTGCTCGGGCAGATGAGGTCTCCCGATGCCAGTTGCTCCGGCTTGTTCTTAATCGGACCAAGTATGCCATCCGGTAGCCGCTCCGCCTCAGACCACGTTTTCCCACCATCAGTCGAGCGGCGGAGCATGCCCCACCAACGTTGAGGATCTGGTCCGACTTTGTAGAACAGCAGCAGCGGGCCGTCCTTCGGCTGGAACAAGACTGGGTTCCAGCAGGGATGCCGGTCACCGTCGTCCTGTACGCCGTTTGCGACTTCGATCGGCTTAGTCCATTTGCCGTCGATCTGGCGGGCTACCCAGATGCCCACGTCGTCGTGACCCTCGCGAGTGCCGCCGAACCAGGCGGCTACCAGCCCCTCGCTCGAATGCTCGATGGTCGAGGCATGGCATTGCGGGAAGGGTGCTTCGTCATAGATGAACTCTCGCTGTACAACCGCCGGATGCTGTGGTTCGCTCCCGGAATCATCCGCAACGAGATAGGCCAGTACGAGTCCGACTACGACAACGGGCACGGCAATCTTGAGCATGCGGATCACCTTGGAACGCGGATCACGGCTGGATGGGCTGGACATGGCCGCCCATTGTAACGCAGCCAGTTCAGCTTGCCGCGGTGCGGCGAGTCGGATGGAACCGGCTGAAGCCGCAGCGAATGCGAAAGTCGGTCGATCAGCCGACCGTCAGCACGGCGCGATTGCACAACCGGTCGATCGTGCTAAACAATTCCTCGGGCCGAAGCGGCTTCGTCACGTACGCATCCATGCCCGCATCGGTGCAATGCTGCTGGAAGCCTTTCAAGGCGTGCGCTGTCAGGGCCACAATCGGTATATGGCTGCCGCGCTCCACCTCGTGCTCGCGAATCTTTCGGGTGGCGGTCAGACCATCCATCACGTGCATCTCGACGTCCATCAGAATGATGTCGAACGCCTCGCACTGCCAGGCTTCGACCGCCTCCTGTCCGTTGTCGACGCAGCGGACGTTATGTCCCTGCAGTTCCAACAGACCAGCCGCCACTTCCTGATTGACGGGACTGTCGTCGGCCACAAGGATTCGCAGTGATCGGCTCGGCTGCTCCAAATCGGATTTGACGCGCTCTTGCGACGAACCGCCGTAGATTCCTATCGCCTCATGGATCGCAGCTGCCAATTCGGTCTCTTTGACCGGCTTGGTCAGGCAGTGCTCAATGTGCAGCTTGCCCAAAAGTTCGCCCCTGATGCTGCGGCCGGCTGGAGCCAGGACGACGATAGCGACCGCGGCAAGCCGCGGCATTTGCCGAAGTGCCGTGAGTTGGTCAACATCGCACTCGCTGTCGGCGCCAACGTCGAAGACGACCAGATCGAGGGATCGCTCGTCAGTCGGCAATTCATCGGTCGAGCTTGCGTCAATGACTTGCATCCCCAGGCCACTCAGCAGATCGCTATAGGATTGCAACGAGCGAACGTTCTGGCTGATCAGAAGTGCTTGTTTAGCTTGCAGTGCTGGCTCACCGCGCGAACTTGCGCATTCATCGTGTGACGCCATCAACGGGATCGAGCAATGGAACTCGCTTCCCACGCCCGCCTCGCTCTCCACCCAGATTCGCCCGTGCATGAGTGCCACGAGTTGGGACGAGATCGCCAGCCCAAGTCCAGTGCCGCCGAACTTCCGGGTCGTACTGCTGTCGCTCTGGCGGAAAGCTTCAAATATCGTGGCGTGCTTGTCGGCTGGGATGCCAATGCCCGTGTCGCGAACGATCAAATGGATAACCACCTCATCTGCTGGATCGTCCGCGCCGCTGGCCGTGCCCTCCAGCGATACTTCCACCGACACTTCGCCTCGCTCGGTGAACTTAATCGCGTTGCCCACCAGGTTGACGATGATCTGTCGCAACCTGCCGGGATCGCCAACCAGTTGCCTCGGCACGGACGGATCGATTCGGGTGATCAACTCCAGGCCTTTGCGCGAAGCATTCACGGCCAGCAGTCGAGCCGCGTCGCCGACAACGTCTCGGATCTGCAGCGGAATGTGCTCGAGCTCCATTCGGCCCGCTTCGATCTTCGAGAAGTCGAGAATGTCATTGAGCAATGCAAGCAACGACAAGGCCGAATCTTTGACAATGGTCAGATAGTTGCGCTGCTGAACGCTGAGCTGTGTGTTGAGTGCGAGTTCCGCCATTCCGATCACACCATTCATTGGCGTACGGATTTCATGGCTCATCGTCGCCAGGAAGCGGCTCTTGGCATGGTTCGCGTCTTCAGCCGCCTGCTTGGCAAGCGTCAGTTCCGATTGAGCTTCAAGCAATTGGTTGGTCAGGCGCTCCAACTCATTATACGAGGCGGCCAGTTCTTGCGTTCGAGCCTCGGCAGCGGCCGTGCGTTCCGCGACGCGTACTTCCAGATTCTCGTTCAGTGTCTGCAGCTGTGTGAACCCTTCCGCATTTTCGAGTGCGGCACCGGCGATAGTCGCGATATAGTCGGCCAACCGTTCTTCAACCGGCCCGAAGAGCGTGCGGATATGCTCGTGAGTCACATACAGACAGGCAACCGCCGATCCGCGCACATAGAGCGGCACGGAGAGCGCGGATCGTTCGGCAGCACCGCTTGCGCTGTCGTTGCCGCGATCTGACCATTCTTCGGTGAATGCGATCGCTTTGCGGGCGATGAGCGACTTCCGTAGCCAATTCTCGCTCCAGACTCCGGGAACGTCTCCCGCGACAGGCACGAAGACTGGTTCGCCGTCGTGTTCCACCACGGACAGAACAAGGCAATGCTCGGCACGCAGAAGTCTCAGGGCAGCCGCACGAGAGGCATGAAAGATCGCGCTCGTTTCGAGCGCTGAGGCAATCTGACGACCCCAGTCGAGCACGCCGTCGAAGCGGTCTGCCAACGACAAGCTCACCGGAGCGTCGGCCGAGGTCGAGCTAGCTCGCTGATCGGCGACGGCAGCCCGAATTTGCAGCAGTCGAGTCTGGGCGCCGGCCTTCATCGACGCCGCATCAGGCCAACCCAGTTCCAATCCAAGTTCGGCCTTGGCGAGCAACGTCTGCGCGTACTCGTAGCTGGCGCGCTGCTTTTTGGCGAGGGCGAGGCTCCGGTCGAGATAGCGCTTCGCACGAGTGGTCGACCCGCGCATCGCACAGATTTGTCCCAGCTCACGCAATGCGTGTGGCAAGTCGTTCCTGCACAGCCAGCAGGCCAACACTGCTTTGCGAGCGGCGGCTTGTGCACGCTTGAGCAGTTCATTTCTTTTGTTGGGCGTTTGTTGGCGAAGTGCAGTCGCCTGGGCGCGCAAAGTCGTCGCCAGCCATGGCAACAGCGGCAGCGTATAAGCATTCGCAACGCCGGCTCCATACCCAACCGCGATGCCTTGGGAGATGACTCGTTCGGCTTGCTCTAACTCGCCCGCGTGCAGAAGTTCCAAAGCTTCCGCGAAGGCGACTTGCGATTTGCCTTGGGCGTCGTGACGCTGGCGCCTGAACTCCTGCTCGCAAATGGCGGCTGGAATTCCCCCCGGCGTCGCACGTGCCCAAATATCAAGGTTGATCCCCGAGGCCTGCTCATCACCAAGTTCGATTCCCGACTTGCAATTCAGCCGGGCTTCTTCGAGCGCACCGGCCAAATCACCGAGGCGATAGAGCGAGGCTGCGATTTGATACCGGGCGATATGCACCTGCCAGTAATCGCCCGTCCGCTCCAGCAGGCGAATACCCTCGCGGCATTTTTCAATGCAGCGTTGGTAGAGCGAGTTGGAGTACAGCACCACGCCCCAGTAGTGCAACGATTGACCTTGTCCCCACCAATCCCCGAATTCCCGCCGGATGTCGAGCGATTTCTGTGCGTAAGCCTCGGCTCGGCTCAGGTAGCCGACGAGCGTCAGCCCAGGAGCATGCTCGGCGTAGGCCTGAGCGAGTTCGGGCGTCGGCAGGTAGCGCTCGGCGACATTCAGATTTCGCAAATGGGCCCACATGACATGCACGGTACCGCGACTGTACCAGTAACCGTGCGCCAGGTGACTGAGCAAACGTAACGTGAGGCGCTCTTCGGCATTGGGCAGCCGGCCGCGGCGATGCACGAACCACTTGGGAAGCGCCGTATGCAGGATCTGCACGAATCCTTCCCAGGACGCCATCAGAAACAAGACGATCAGTTGGCTTGGAACGAACTTGCCGAGCATCCGCAGAGCCGTTTCGAAGCAGCCGACGGCGCCGTCCATGTCGCCTCGTTTGAACGCCAGTTCGCCGAGCTTGCCGCGGATCTCTGCCCGGTGGAAGGTACTGTCCGCGAGCGATTCGGCCTCTTCGAATTTGCGTCCGGCCCGCTCGTATTGGCCGCGCAGCATGAGCACCTGACCGAGTCCCTCGGTCACGCGATAACGCAGCTCCAGTGTTGCTGCAGCAGCGCCCCGCTCGGCGATCATGTATTGCTGTTCAGCGACTTCGAGCGCGTACTTCGCTCGCGCCTCTTCAGCTGCTTCAATCGCGTAGGGCAGGGCGGCAGTCAGATCGCCCGCGGCATCGAAGTGGTAGGCCACTTCTGCCGGCTGCGCATCGGCATGGCATTGCAGGTGGCGGGCGGCGAGGACATGCAGAGCCCGGCGATCCTCGTCGGTGTGTCGGTCCAGTAACGCGGAGCGGATCTTGTCGTGGACAAAAACGCAGTGCGAACCATCAGGCCGTAGCCATACCAGGCGGCGCTGTCGGGCCGTATCTAGGGCGTTAATAGCCTGTGCAGCCGTTTGTCCGGCGAGTCCCGCGGCGACATCTACCTCGAAATCCTTGCCTAAGATTGCGCCGATTGAGAGCAGCCGCAGTGTGTTGTCGGGAAGCAACTCGAGACGTCGGACGAGAAACGAACCAGCTCGGCTGGACGATTGCATCTCGTCGATATCAACCGCATCGAGACGCCACCCGCCAGCCTCATGGACCAGTTTGCCCGATTCAACAAGGCCGCGCAGAACAGCGGAAGCCATGAACGGGCTGCTGTCGGCCAGGCGAACGATCAACTGCACAACCTGGTCAGGCAGCGGGCCCGCCATGGACTCGACGAGTTGCTTAATCTCGCTCTCCGTGAGCGGCGAGAGCTTCAAATGTGCCGAAGCTTCCACTTCGCGCAGCATGTGTCCTGCGGCAACCTCCTCGGAACGGAACGAGGCGATCAACAGCACATTTCGCAGCTCCGTTTCCTCACCTCTGCGCGAGCGCCAGCGACGGATGAGCCGGTAGGTCAGTTCATCGGCCCACTGGCAGTCGTCTAGCACCAGCAGCACGGGCCGGTCGATCGTTCCCAGTGCGTTCAGGAAACTGGTCAACGCAAGCAAGGTTCGCACTTCACCTGCCGCCTCGGGCACCGATGCCAGGGCGTTGCTCTCACCCAGTACGCTCGCCAGCACCGGAAAGGCCGATACGATCGCGGGTGCGAAATCTCCCACACGTTGCCGAACGGCAATCGCCAACGATGGATCGGCTTTCACCGCCGACAGGAAGCCTTCCACCACACCTTTCAATAGCGAAAACGGTTGGCGGGCTACGTCGTTGGTGCCTTGTCCCCACAGCACCCAGAAGCCACGACAAGCAGCCCGATGCAAGGTCTCACTGAGCAGACGTGTCTTACCACCGCCCGATTCGCCTTCCAGCAGCACCAGGCCCGCTCTTCCGAAGCGGGCGAGCTCGATTTGCTTGTCGAGTTCAGCAAGCTCATAGGCACGAGCGACGAACGCAGGTTCCGTCAGCGTTTCGCGGGAATCGCTGGCCCCGATGACAATTGCCGGGTCGACTTCGCCGCCGGACAAGGCTTCTGAAATCGCTTCCAAGTCCGCAAGTACCGCTGCCGCGGATTGATAGCGATCTCGCGGGTCCTTCTTCAGCAAGCGTTGAATGACTTCGTCAAGCGCACGCGGCACCAGCACGCCGAGCGTTCGCAGCTCTGGCACTGGCGCGGTCATGTGGTCGAACAGGATCGTTCCGAGTGAGTTGCCCGAGAACGGCGTCCGGCCGGCGAGGCAATGAAACAGCGTCACTCCGGCAGCGTAGAGATCCGATGGCTCTGCCACGTCCTGTTCAAGCGAACCAGCTTGCTCAGGTGACAGGTACAATGCAGCCTGGAGCGAACGCGCATCATCATTGGCAGCATCGGCCGACGACAATCGGGCTGGGCCGAAGCCGACGAGCTTCGCTGTCGAGATGGAATCGGACTGATCTACGATCAGATTCTCCGGTCGCACGCCCCGGTGCAACAACTTCTGCTGATGCACGTCGACCAGTCCGGCGAACAGCGCCTTCCCGACGGCGAGCGTCTCCATAACGCTCAATCGCCGCTCGCTCAGGCATTTGGCAAGGTTCGATCCGCCCACGTGCTCGGTCACCAGCACGAATGCGTCGCCGTGCCGGCCGATGTGCAGAATGTCGGGCAGCCAGCGACTGCTCAGCCGCTGGAGATAGGCGGCCTCATACTCCAGGCGCATGAGCACGCCGGCAGCGACCGCTCCGGCTGCGATGACTTTAACGACAACTGGCCGATCATCGACGATATCCGAAGCCAGATACGTTGCGATGCCGCGGTGCTCATCCAATCGCTCGCCCAGCGCATAGCGCGACGCGACGACTTCTGCCGTCCGCGTTTCATCCGGTTCGCGCTGCGAGAATAAGGTTGTCACGGTTTGCCAATACCGCTGTGTACAGGTCGCGCTTCAGAAGCGTGGCGGAGAGTAAAGTTTGCACAAGCGCCAGACTTCCACTGAAACTTATGTCGCGTTTTGGCATCAGGAAGGCAAAGGCCGAACGACCGTTAAAACTTACCGACTTTGACGAATGCGACTTTCCGCAATGTGATTGCAACACCGTCTGGGCAGTAGAGAATGGGCCCTAACGCGCGGCGGGGGCCTCGCAAAGTTGGATTGTAGGGGACATTGAGGGCTGGCAACGGCCCTGGGTCATGAGGGCCCGTGGTTGCGAACCACTGCAGGCGTCGGCCCCACCGAGTGCAAGGACCGTAGTTTCTTCTTCTCTTCCGGACCGGGAATGGTCCAAATCGCCGTCTGCATCCCCTATCAGCGAGGTCTCCCCATGAATGCCGTTGAGGTTTTCTTTGCCGAGCACGTAGCTCGGTTCACTCAGGCACTGGCCCGATTCGATGAGCAATTCCCAGCCGACGCGGTGGCAACGTCGGACGAGGTCGTTCAGCAGTTGACCGACTGCATCAACGAGGTGCTCAGCCAGTGCAACAAGCTCGAAGCGCAGCTCAAGGACGATGCAGAGCTTCTCAAGCAAACACAAGTCCGCTTTCGCGAGGCCATCCGGCCGTGGTTTGAAAAAAGCTGGTGCATGCAGCGGGCTTTCACTAAGCCTCGCGGCTACCCCGGCGACTACGAGCTGCTGACTGCTATCTACAACCGCCAGCCGAAATCGCTGGGCCTCGGCGCTTACTTGGACCGCTACTTCCTGGGCACGACGCTCGGACAGGCGGTTCCGGCCCGGATGCGCTCTGCGCGAGAGTTTCTGCTGCAAGAGATTGGTCGCCGCGACGGCAAAGTCACGATACTGAACGTCGCCTGCGGTGCTTGCCGTGAGTACACCGAAGGATTCGAGAGTGCAGCCGATCGAGAGATCGAGCTGACACTCGTCGACAACGATCCGCTTGCTTTGGAATTTGTGCAGACAAACGTCGCGGACCAGTTCCCCGCTAACATCGCGGTCAACTACATCCGCTACAACGCCCTGCGGATGACCAACTCGCGCGTGAACGTGGAACGGTTCAACCGCAACGACATCATCTACAGCGTCGGTCTCTGCGATTACATTCCCGACGAATACCTGATTCCGATGCTCAAAGGCTGGCGCGAATCGGTTGCCGAGGGGGGCGTGGTCTATGTCGCGTTCAAGGACATGGAACTGTACGACACTGCTGAATACCAGTGGCTGGTCGACTGGTACTTCTTCCAGCGGACGGCTGGCGAGTGCCTGCAGTTGTTCGCCAAAGCAGGTTTCGACATCGATCGGATCGACGTCACTCGTAGTGAAACGCCCGTGATCGTGAACTACGCAGCTCACGTCGGTCCGCCGTCGTTCATTCGCATCGATTCTGCCGAAGCGGTCCTACAGCCGCGGTCAGCTGATCTGCCGACGACCGCCGAATCGCCGGTTGCTTCGAATCGATAAGCGGCTTCGCCGTAATCGCCATGTCCGAATGAAAACACGCCCACGTTTGCGTGGGCATGTTTGTTTTCTTGTAGATTTCGCTCCATTAGAACCGCTTGATAGCGCCGAGCAGCAAAGCGTGCACCTCAGCCTGGTGAGTGCTGTTATCAAACGCTCCGCCGACAAGGCCGCTGGTACCAACCGTGCGGTCCGGGCCCCAGCAGTACATGTATCCGGCGTCGATTTCCCAATCGCCGAGCTGAAAGCCGTAGCCTAGCGATACGGCGTGCTCGAGCGTGGCCTGAATCCACGGCGTGAGCGTGGCGTCTGGAATTGGGCTGCGATGATACACGTAGCCGACACGGGCGGTTCCGCCGATTGCAAGCTCGTATTCGTAGCCGAGGCGGACGGAGACCGTGTCCCGCCAGTTCAGCGGCAGATTCTCCTGCACCACTGGGATCGGGTTGAGCGGGTTCGTCAGCGTCATGCTGAACTCGTCAAATGCCTTCGACCAGTTGTACCAGATCACGTCTGCCGAGATGGTTGAGTAAGGACCAAGCTCCTGCCGCACACCCACGGCTACCGACTCGGGCCAGGACATGCTCAGTTCCGAGTCGTACGTGAACGCACCGAACCCGGGAATGAACACGTCGGTGTTGCCGTTCAGATCGAAGCGACTGTCGGAAAGATACGTAGCTCCGACCGTTGTCGTATCGGTGAGCAAATACTGCATTCCGACCGACCAGACGGCTGCCGCACCCGTGCCTCGAACATCCATCAGCGTGGGAAAGCCAGGCAGGGAAGGGCCCTGCAGGAAGTAGGGGCCTTCAAGCTCTGCATGCGAGATACCGACTCCAAACGTCCCGCCGATCGATAGGTTGTCGGTTACGCGGCACGACAGCGCCGGCAGCACCTTCATCAGGGCGCCGAACGATTCATAACGTTGCGGACCAACGAGCGGCACCGGACCGTTCACATCGTAGCCTTCGCTGAAGCCGGCTGGCGTGAAGAAGCCGACACCGTAGGCCCAAATGCCGTCCTCGGTCCGACGCATGATCGACACCTGGGGCAGGGGAGTGAACCCGGCGCTGCGGGCGTCGACGTTGAAGGGGTCGGAATAGCCGAAGTCGCAGATGAGTGCATCGACGCCGATCTCGAATAACCCGTCGCCGGCGATGTTCACCATGGCAGCGGGATTGTCGTGAATAATGGCGCCGTTGTCGGCATGCCCCTGGTTGGTGCCGCCGCGAGACAGACTGCGGGGCGATATGCCATTGAGCATCACGCCGTCGCCGCGTGCGACCTCACCGGCGGCCAGGCATACACAAACGGTCAGCGGAACGAGCCACTTCGAGCTCATGGGAGGGCAATCCTTTGCCACGTTGCCTGGATCGAGCGGCCCGCGCATGAGGAAGCGCCGGCCTACAAAGAACGTTCGGCACCGTTCGCCGCAGGCATCAAGGGAGAGCTATCAAGCAGCGGGCCCCCGCTTGGGAGGCGGTCCGGTTGTTCGGCCTGGATAAAATGTGCCGCTTCCGTGGTATCCGACTCGTCCTGAACGTGAAAAGCGAACTTCTCACTTCCGGGCTGTCACACTCGTGGCCTTTCAGTGTCCAAGGGATACACGCCATATTGGAGACCACTCATGTTCAATCCCTTTGCGGAAACCGCCACGGACGATACGGACGAAGCCACGCTGGTGCGGCTGGCCCAGACCGGTGACCGAACGGCCCTGGAGCAACTGGTGCTGCGGCATCAGGCCTGGATCTACAACATTGCAGTTCGAATGGTCTTTCATCCGCAGGATGCGGAGGAAGTCACCCAAGAGGTGCTCATCAAAGCCATCACCAGGCTGAGCACGTTCCAGGGGGATAGCAAGTTCCGCACGTGGCTGTACCGCATCACGGCGAATCATGTCCTCAATATGAAACGGCGCAGTGCCGAAAGTGGAGTGACTACGTTTGCTGACTATGCGGCGGCCATTAACAGCACGCCCGATCTCGACTTGCCCGATGCCAAGGGCATGCCCGTCTCGCTTCCTCTGCTTGTCGAGGAGGCGAAGACAAGTTGCACGATGGGGATGCTACTCTGCCTCGACCGCAAGCAGCGATTGGTTTTCATACTCGGTGAAGTCCTCGGTGTTACGGACACGGTCGGCGGGGAGGTGCTCGAGATGACAGCCGACAATTTTCGCCAATGCCTGGCCCGGGCCCGACGCGACTTGCATAACTTCCTCACCAACCAGTGCGGCCTGGTCAATCAAAGCAACCCTTGCCGGTGCCCGAAGAAGACTCGGGGCTTTATCGAAGGCGGCCATGTCGACCCGCAGCGCCTTCTCTTTGCTGCGGAGCAGGTCGCGCGAGTTCGGGAAGTCGCAGCCGAAACGATTCGACAGGTTGACGATCTGGCCGAGCAACAGCACGCAGCACTCTACCGAGACCATCCGTTTCTCAGGCCAGCTGACGAGATTGATTGGCTCCGCCGGCTGTTCCAGCGCGACGACGTGCGCAAAGTGCTGTACTTAAATTAAGTGTCAAAAACCGCTGGTGGAGTTGTCACAGTCGAGCGTGCCAGATGTCTCAGAGATTGAAGGTCGATAAACCTATCTCTCTATGCTTCCTGGAGACGAAACGATGACGATTCAAATGCCAGCACCGGTTGCCGCCTATTTCACCGCCGACAAGGGCGACGGCAACGCTGTCGCTCACTGCTTTACCGAGAACGCCCTCGTGACCGACGAAGGGCACACTCATCACGGCCGAGCCGCGATCCGGAAATGGAAGGACGACACCTCCGCCAAATTCACCTACACCTGCGAGCCGCTCGCATGCGAGCAGCACGATGGCAAAGTTGTCGTCAGAAGCCGGGTAGAGGGCAACTTTCCCGGCAGCCCGGTTGATCTTCGGTTCTTCTTCGGGCTTGAGAGCGACAAGATTCGATCGCTCGAAATCATTCCCTAGCCTGGCACGCCGTTTTTAGACGCCAGCCAGTGCCAACTCGGTCGCTGAGCCAGCCATCGCGCTGGCCAGCGCGCCTCGGCGGAGCGGGTCGACCGGCAGCGAGAGCTGCGGACCATCGTTGAATCGCTGGCCGATCGTGATGAACTCCTGCTCGCGATTCAGAAACGCTTGCACCACATCTGGATCGAACTGCGTGCCGTTCCCTTCTAGGATGATGCTACGCGCCGTGTCGTGACTGTAAGCAGGCTTGTAGACTCGCTTGCTCGTTAGCGCGTCGTAGACATCGGCGAGCGAAACGACTCGGCCGCAGAGTGGGATTTCTTCACCCTTAAGACCTCGCGGGTAGCCTTTGCCGTCGAACCGTTCGTGATGGGTCATGGCAATTTCGTGCGCCATGCTCAGGAACCGCGCATCGGGGCGAGCCTGGGCCACGGTCTGCAGCGTGATGCCGCCGAGCGTGGTGTGAGTCTTCATCACGTCGAACTCTTCCGGAGTCAGGCGACCTGGCTTCAGCAGTACACTATCCGGAATGCCGACCTTGCCGATGTCGTGCAGCGGGCTCGTCAGATAAACAAGCTGCACATAATCGCCGTCGATGACATCCTGGTACTTGGGCCAGCGCGAGAGTTCGTCGGCCAGGACGCGGCTGTATTCGCGCATCCTTTCCAAGTGAGCGCCCGTATCGATGTCGCGCGACTCCGTGAGCTTCGCCATCGCAAAGATCATCAGGTCCCGGCTTTCAAGCGACAGAATGCGCTCGCCAGTGCGCAGTCGCATCCGCAGCTCGTGCGGATGGAACGGCTTGGTCAGGAAATCATCCGCCCCCGCGTCGAGGCCGCAGACTGTGTTGTCGACTCCCGTGTTCGACGTCAGCAAGATGAAATAGATGTATCCCGACATGCTTCGCCGACGAATCTCGCGGCACAGTTCCAGGCCGCTCATGCGCGGCATCTGCCAATCGGATACGACGAGTCGAAACTTGCCGGTTCGCACGTGTTCGAGCGCCTCACGCCCGTCGCAGGCCGTCGTCACCTCATACCCGAACTGCTGGAGGTTGTCCGTCAGGATTTCTGAGGTTACCGGATCGTCGTCGACGACAAGGACTCGCATGATGGTCAAACTCCAGGCGCTGCAATTCGAGAGGCGATGTAGAAGGGTTAGGCTTACAGAATGACGGGCGTACGTTTGATCGATTCAGCGATCAACACACCGTGTTGCCGCATCCGTGCCAAATGCTCCGGCAGCTCAGCCACAGACGCTTGCTTTGCCAGTTGCTCAACCGTCATGGCGCTTCGAAAGAGATCGTGCGCCTCGACATTAGCGGACATCCCTTTGATTCGGTGCGCCACCTGGGCCGCCGAATCGGTATCCCCCTCGAGCACCGCCTGCTCGAGCGCCGCGAGATCGGTATCCAGCTGCGTGGTGAACTTCGCCAGCACGCGCTCCACCAGATTCAGATTTCCCAGGCACCGCGCCTTAAGACCTTCGAGATCGATGACCGGCTGATCCTGCACAAGCATCGAGTCGTTCATGCCCTCACCTTTTTGCCCCGTGAGATGAACCTGGAATTTGCCCCGAGGTGGATCCGATCGGGCCATTCGGGCCCTGCGAATCCAAACCTCACCACGCAAACTCTAGCTCGGCATCGCAGACGGTCAAAAGCGGTCTACCGCTACAGTGGGTGCACCTTTGTGCAACCCAACCGATGGTCACCAGTGGAACTCGCCGCGCAATCGCTACACCCCCAACCGCTGGCGTGCGAGACTCATGGGTTGGGGGGCCGAGATCCTTTGGCATGGGTCCTAATGACTAAGGCAGCTCTCGAATTCGCAGCTCGCGGAACTCGATCGGCGAGCCTTCGCTTTCCAAACAGAGATAACCGGTTTTAGGATCACAACCAGTACCACCAGAAACTTCCTCGCCGTTTACCCACAGCCGCACTTCGCCGTTGATGGCGCGGATGTAGTAGTGGTTCCACTCATCAATGCCTTTGCTCAGTTCCTTGCGCGGGAAGCTCCGCTCGCCGCTCGGCGAGACGGGCGGAAAGGCCGTCATCTTCACGCCGACCGGGAACACGTCGCCGTTGGTGGTGAACCAGTCGGCTTTCTTGCCGGTCGACTTTTCGTACTGATCCTTGTAGCCGTGGTCGAGCACCTGCACTTCGATTCCCTTAGGCAACTGCCCCGGCTTGATGTTGAGCGATTCCTCGGGAACCCACACGAACACGCCCGAGTTCCCCGCCGACTTCAAATGCCGCCACTGCACGACCAACTCGAAGTTGGTCACCTTCTCCTTCGAGCGGATCACGCCAACCGGCTTGCCGGTGCACTTCGCCAAACCGTTCTCCCAGGTCCATGTGTCGTCAGCGCAATTGACGTTCACAAAGTCGTCGCCGCCAAGCTGCTGCCAGCCGGGCCCGGTGCCATCGATAAAAGCTTTTGGAGCCGCGGTTTCCTCAGCACTGGCGGTAACGACGAACGCTCCGAGCAACAGAACTAAAATGAGCGGAAGCAGGCGTGGCAATGTCATGGTCACTCCGGATGTGAGTCGTAGTTCTCAAAGTTATCGTACCCAAGCCAGCCGCCAAACGGCGAAGCCTGATGAACCAGGCGCTGGCGCGTTTGCGCGTCAAACCAACTTCGTCACGCCCGGCACCGCAATGGCCGGAGTCTGCAACGGGCCCCACTCGTACGCTGGAGGCGACAGGTCTTCTTTCGATTCCATCGCCTGCTTCCACGTGACTTCTTGCCCCGTGTAAGTCGCCATTCGGCCCATGATCGCCAGCAGCGTGCTGCGGCACATATAGTCGCCGTTGTTGATCGGCTGGCCGTTGCGAATGCTGCGGAACAGCTCGTCATGTTCGGTCTGATAGACGTCGTTCTTCTCGCCGTCGTACTTCCAGGTCGAGCCGTTGCGAATGGATAAACCTTTCTCCGAGATGTGGGCCGTCCCCTTTTCGCCAAACACCTGCAGGCTCATGTCGCCTTTGCAACCCGGCATTTGCCGGGTCTGGCTTAGGAGGCGAGCGCCGTCTTCGTACTCGTACACAACGGAGTGATGGTCGAAGATGTTGCCGAACTCCGGGCCGGTACGGACCTGGCGGCCTCCCATACCAACCGCTTTGATCGGGTAGTTGTCGTTCATCACCCATGCGGCGGCGTCAAGGTAGTGCACGTGCTGCTCGACGTTAAAATCGCCGCTCAGCCAGGTGAAGTAGTACCAGTTGCGCATCTGCCAGTGCATGTCGGTCCAGTCGGGCTCGCGCAGCCGCAGCCAGATCGGCCCCCGCAGGTCGTTCGCCTGGAGATATCGCGGTTCGCCGATTTCTCCGCTGTGAATCCGGCCGATCGTTTCTTTGAAACCGAGCGAATAGCGGAGGCAGAGGCCGGAGACGACTGACAGATTCTTCTTTTTCGCCGCTTCGCAGCTTGCGAGCACCGAGCGAACACCCGGCGCATCGACGGCGACCGGTTTCTCGGCGAAAACATGCAAGCCGGCCTCAACTGCGGCCTGCATGTGCATCGGCCTGAAGTGCGGCGGGCTGCAGAGCAGCACGACATCGATGCCGCTTCCGATTACACCTCGGTGGTTGTCGAAGCCGGTGAAGCAACGTTCCGACGGCACGTCGACTTTCGCCCGCAAGGACTCATCACGCTGCAGTGCCTTGAGGCACAACTGCAGCCGATCCTCGAACACGTCGCCGAGTGCGACGAGCTTGACGTTCGAATCGGCCTTGAGGGCATTAACTACCGCACCAGTCCCACGTCCGCCACAACCGATCAGGCCAACCCTCAGCACATCGCTGCCAGCCGCATGGACGGAGCGCTCGAGCGACAGATTGAGGGCCATCGCAGCGCTTGCGGTTACACCAGCAGTTTTCAAGAAACCGCGTCGGGAATCACTGAGCGGAGCCGAATCAAGCGATCTGGTTCTGGGCATTACAAACTCCGTCGGATAGCAAGGGGCCGATTCCCAGTGGAACCGATTGGCGCGCGAAAGGCAATTCGTTGCTCGCTGGGGTCGTGCTGGTGAAAAACTTAGGGGGTTTTTCACCAGACAAGGCCCTCTTAGGGGCCCCCAACTTGGTGAAAAACCTGCCGGGTTTTTCACCACCCCCTCCGTTAAGACTAGAGAGGGGCGCGGCGGGCTGAAGTTGCTGGAAGTTGGCCGCGCGGTGGCAGAGGTGGGTCTCATCGCAAAAAAAGCTATGTGATTTTTGATAAAATTATTCACAATTATGTATTATATACGTGCGAGTGTCAAGGAGCAATTCGGAACCCACTATCTACGGTAGTTTCCTGCCCTGAGCTCGATTAGGCTGTTCGCTCGTCGGGAATGTTCCATTTGCCCGCCTCAAGTTCGGAGACCCGCCCTATGTCCGCCCGCCAACGTGCCGCGCATTTGAGCCGCCGTCAGTTTCTCGCCACTTCCGCGGCTGCCACGATCGCGTCTGGCTATTTCATTAACAGCGCACCTGCGGCCCAGTCGAAGTCGCCGAACGAAAAGCTCAACCTGCTTTGCGTGGGAGTTGCGAACAAAGGTTGGGACAACGTAATGCAACTTCGAAGCGAAAACATCGTTGCACTTTGCGATGTTGACGCAAACTACCTCGCGAAAGCGGCCGAAACTTTTCCGCAGGCCCGCCAACACCGCGATTTCCGCAAGGCGATTGAGGCCGAACAGAAAAACATCGACGCCGTCGTTGTTTCAACAGCCGATCACACACATGCCCCGGCGACCGCCATCGCCCTCGATCTCGGCAAGCATGTGTACTGCGAGAAGCCGCTCACGCATACAGTGCAAGAGGCACGCGTGGTCGCTGGACTGGCGAAGAAGAATAAGCTGGTGACCCAGATGGGCACGCAGATTCATGCTGGCGACAATTACCGCCGCGTCGTTGAGCTCGTGCAGAGTGGCGCGATTGGCCCGGTGAAAGAAGTTTACAACTGGTGTGGCAAGGGCTGGTCAGGAGGGAAGTTCGGCCAGCCGACGCAGCCGCCGGCACACTTGGATTGGGACTTGTGGCTCGGCCCGGCGAAAGAGCGGCCCTACTCAGCGAGCATCCATCCAGCTGATTGGCGGCGATTCTGGGAGTATGGTGGCGGCACGTTCGGCGATATGGCCTGCCATGTGATGGACCTGCCGTTCTGGGCACTGAAGCTACGGCATCCCACGTCAGTGGTCTGCGAAGGTCCCACGCCGGACGAAGTCGGCACGCCGGAGTGGACGCGCTGCACCTATGAGTTTCCGGCTCGGGAAGACATGCCAGCCGTCAAGTTCCACTGGGCCGATGGCAAAGAGAATTTCGACATCGTCAAAAGCACGATGGATCACAGCGGCAAGCCGTTGAGCAGCTGGGGCCTGGGTGTGCTGTTCGTGGGCGAGAAGGGAATGCTCGCCGCCGACTATGGACGTCGACAGTTGCTGCCCCAGGACAAGTTCGCCGACTTCAAGGCACCCGAGCAGAGCATTCCCAATTCGGTCGGTCACTGGAAGGAGTTTGCCGATGCCTGCAAAACGGGCGGACCGACCAGCTGCAACTTCGACTACTCGGGCGCTTTGACCGAGACGGTGCTTCTAGGCATCGTCGCCTATCGCACCGGACAGAAGATCGATTGGAACGGCGAAAAGCTCGAAGTGACCAATACCGATAAGGCCGAGCAGTACCTCAAGAAGCAGTATCGTAAAGGCTGGGAACTGACTGGGTTGAGCTGATGCTTCAATAATCTCTCTCGGGTTCGAGCTGAAGATTTATGTTAAAAAGGGCCGACTGGGCGGAAGGCGCAGGTGGTAACCGCCCCTCCTATCTACTATACTCCGGCCCAGTAAATCTCTCGGCGATCTGCTCTTTAACTCGTCGGCTTGCCTCCTGAGTCTCTTTTCGCGGAGCCCTGAAACATGTTTGCGCGCCCAAATATCAGGCTGGATCGATGCTCGGGACAGGGTAGAAAGGCAAGGAAGCGCAACCGGCGAATCTTTCTCGAGCAATTAGAAGACCGCCGGCTTTTAGCAACGATCACCGCAATTGGGCAAGATAACTTTGCCGACTGGCAAAGTACGAGCGTCGTCAAGGCCCACGATACCGACGGGGACAATATCGTCGGGGAAGAAGGGTTTGTCTGGTACGCGACGAAAGCGGTCGGCGGAGCGCCCGGCACTGCCACAGCCAACCCGCTCACATTTGACAACGGGACGGCTCGAACTTTGTCTTCGATTCCGACCTATTTGTCTCTTACCAGCAACGGGCAGACTGACGTCTCCTATGCCGGCACGCTGGCGATCGATAATCCGGTACTCGCCGCGGCAGCCACAGTGAGTGATGTGGAGGCAGGCGCTGCTGTGAGAAGTGCTGGAGCGCGCGGATCGAGTGTCAGCGTGCTCGACATCCGTATCACTGAAGCGATCCCGGCGGCTGGCCTGCGGATCGGCATCGTGACACCCGACGTAGCCAGTTTCAACGACGAAAATCTGGATCGCGTCACATTGGCTCAGGTGACCGGAGGAGCCGGCACCGCCACGTTTGTGCGAGCGGCCACCGGAACGAGCCTCGCGCACCTGTACTTCGATATTGTCGGCGCCGTGCCGGGGGACGTGTTTCGATTGTCGCTCGGTACCCTCGCAGGATCGACGGGGGCGAACGTCTGGTATAGCGGGCTGACCTTTGACGCGATCGACCCCACGGTAGTGACCGGCGGCACCGGACCCGGCGGTTTCAAGGCAGTGAATATCACAGGCGACATCGAGGCCTGGTTCAAAGCGGATGCCTTGTCGCTTAACGATAACGATCCCGTTGCCTCTTGGACTGATAGCAGCGGCAAGGGAGACAACGCGAATGCCGTCAGCGCAACGGCCAGGCCCAGGTTTGTTGACGGTCAACTCAATGGTCAGCCGGTCGTGCGCTTCGCGAAGAACCCGACCTCCGATGACCTCTCGTTGGGCGGTGGATCGCATGCCGCCGGAAACGACTTTTCGTTTTTCGCAGTGGTTCGGCCAGACGGAATTCGTGCCACGGAAGTCGGGTTTTTTCTGGGCTCCAATGCGGTAGCCAACGACACCACCAAGATCGGTCCGTGGACCAGTCCGAGTTTCTTCGCACGCCTGTACAACAACGCAAGTTCAGGTTCCGCCTCGTGGCCGGCCGATACTGGTTCGCTGGAACCGCGAATCATTTATGTGCAGCGGAATTCAGCCGATGTGGTGACCTCGTCGTTTGACGGCGCTACGCCAGGCGCACCAACCTCCGGCCAGAATGGTACGTCGCGCATTAATCGCATCGGCGGCCCAGTGAATTCGGGCAACGTACAAGACTTTCCCGGTGATATCGCAGAACTCGCGTTCTTCGGCAGCGCCCTGACTCGCTCGCAGCAGGTTATCGCAGCGAATTATTTGAGCTCGAAATACGGGATCAGCTTGAATGTGGGCGGCGGCGCGCAGGATGTGTACCAAGGCGATGAACCAACCTTTGGCGACTACGATCTCGACGTATTCGGAATCGGTCGAGCCAGTGGCAACGACGCTCAAAACCGAGCCGGTAGCGCGGGCCTCGGTTTCTATGCGAGCGGTTCATTCGACGTAGGCGATTTTCTGATGGCCGGCCATCAGACCGAGACGAATGCTTTGGTCGCCACCGATCTACCTGCGGGAATTGATCGCCGTTGGGAACGCGTGTGGAACGTTGACAGCACAGGTCAAGTCGAAACGCAGCTCGCGTTTAGCTTTGCCGACGCCGGGCTGGCTGCACCGACCGGTGTAACGGGATACCGCTTGCTTTACAGCGCCAGCAATGCGTTCGAATCTGGCCAGTCGCCGATGGTCGACCTGAATCTTACCCCGACGATCCTCGGCGATAAGATCGTGTTCGAGCTACCTGCTGGCCTGAGCGACGGTTACTACACGCTCGGACTTCAGGAGGCCGAAGCTGTTCTTGATGCAGGCGCTAGCCAAGGGGATCTCGCACGAGACTCCTTCCGTCTTGTCCGCAATGGATCGGATATCGAATTCTACGTGAACGGGAGTCTCGTTCGTTCAACGCCGGCTGCTGAGCTGAACAGCATCACGGTGAATGGATCGAGCGACGACGATACCTTGCATGTCGACCATTCCGCCGGGTCGATTAGCGTGCCGGTCTCCTTCGTTGGCGGCGGGGAGCACAGCGCTCCGGGCGATCTGCTGCGGGTGACTGGCTCGAGCGTGCAGACGGCCATCTACCTCCCTGATGCTGCGACTCCCGGCGCAGGAACCGTTACGGTGGATGGCATCGTGACGGCTTTCGCAGGGCTGGAGCCAGTCGACCTCGAGGGAATGCTCACGGCAGAAGTCTATTTCCCTAACGGGGCAGAGAACATCACCGTGCAGGACGGTCTCAGCTTCGGCGGTGGTGGATTGCCGGCGATTATCGTGAGTGGCACGAGCGGCGTGGTGGGCTTCGAGACGATCGCCTTGCGCGGCAACACGAACGTGATCATCGACACCGTCGCGCTCGGCAGCGACGGCGTGGACCTGATTACGCTGAGCGACGTCGGCCTCACTGCCAATCAGAACACCAACTTGTCGATTAATACCGGAAGTGGCTCGGTCGACATGGTTGCCGTGGATGGCACCGTAAACGTCACCGGAACGCTCTCGATTGCCACCCAGCAAATCAATCTCAACCCGGGTGCTTCGCTCCAGGCTACGGACGTGACACTCGATGCGGGCACTGGCAGCATCGCCGACGGCGATCCCGGAATGCTCGACGTGACCACCGGAACGCTTACCGTGTCGGCTGGCGCTGGGGGGATCGATCTGGATATCGTCGCGACGACGCTCATCAGCAACACCTCTAGCGGCAACGGCAATCAAACGTTCAGCCAGGTTGGCGGAACGGTCGGCGTGCAGAGCCTGAATGCCGGAACCGGCACGATCACGCTCGATCAAGGGACGTTTAGTCTGCTTGGGGCCGGCAGCATCGCCGACTCATCACGCGTGACGGTCAACACGCCGGGCGTACTGAGTTTGAACGGCTTTGACGAAGCGATTGCCTCTCTTGGTGGCAACGGCACGGTCGACCTGGGCAGTAATCAGCTGACCGTGGGTGGCGACAATGCCAACATCACCTTCACCGGAACGCTGGTAGGTACCACCGCCGCGACCGTTAACAAGGTTGGCAGTGGCGATTTCAACTTGAACTCGCTGACGAGCGTTGCCGGCTACCTTGGTAGTTGGAGCGTAGGCGGCGGGGCTCTCGTAGTCGACGGCGAAGGGCGGCTTGGTCCGACCCCCGCAGCGGGAACGGCCGATTACATCACACTGTATAACGGCGGCACGCTGCTGACCCAGGGCACCGTTTCGATCTCCGGCAACCGGGGCATTTCGCTCGGCGTCGGGGGCGGACGCATCGAAACCTTCGGGGCACTGTCGGTCAACACGCAGTTCGTAGGCGGTACGGGACTCACCAAGGCGGGGCCGTCCAATCTAATCCTGCAGCAGGACATCGCGACGAACTTTTTCGGCACACTCAACATCGAGTCGGGCCAACTGTTCTTCCAGACACAGACCTCGCTCGGCACAGGCCCGGTCCATATCGCCAGCGGAGCGACGCTCAATCATCAAGCGGGCGGCCACCTGACGCTGACGAACCAGATCACGATTGCATCCGGCGGCGGAATCGCCAATCGCTCGGGAACGCTGATGTTGCCGGCGACGACCGTCCTGCCGTCGTCCGGCCTCGTTGTCTTCAACGATGACGATCAAGCGACGATGCCGATCGTGCTTGCCGGCGGCGTCGTCCTCACCGGTGATCTGGCGATCCAAGTCGGCGGCGGCAATACCACGGTGGGTCCCGTGGAGATTCGCGGAGCCATCACCGGCACGGGAGGCATCACGAAATCCGGCGCAAGCGGTGTGCTGACGCTTGACGAATCCAACAGTTACGACGGCGTGACGAACGTGAACGAAGGCGTGCTGGTGGCAGCGGAGTCCGGTGCGCTTGGTTCAACGGTTGCGGGCACGGTAGTGGCCGCAAACGCGACCCTGACGATCTGGGGAAGCTACGTGGTGGCTGAACCGGTGTCGGTCGCTGGCAGCGGCGTAGGCGGCGAGGGAGCGATTCAAGGCAGAAGCGATTCGGCGAACACTTTCGCGGGGCCGATCACATTGCTGGACAACGTGACCATCGGCGTACCGGTGCTCACCACCTCGCTGACTCTGGGCGGACCGATTAGTGGCGCGTTCGATCTGACGAAGGTTGGGCCGGGATTTCTGGTTCTCAGTGGAAGCAACACGTATGGCGGCGACACGCAAATCGAGAACGGAGTTGTTCAGGCTCGCAACGGCGCAGCCATTCCGGACAGTTCGACCGTGACGCTGGGCATTGGCGGAGCAGTTTTCTACGCCTTCGACTCGGAAACTATCGGCGCCCTTACGGGTAGTGCCAGCGGATTTGTAGCGATCAGCGCCGGTCAGACGCTGACGACCGGTGCGAACAATGCTTCCACCACTTACTCCGGCATCGTGCGCAATGGGGGCGACCTGACAAAGGTCGGCAGCGGCACGTTTACGCTGGAACTGCAGGACGATCCGGCGAACCAAATTGGGCTGACGACAGTGGACGGTGGCCTGCTGTTGGTCAATACAACTCTGCCAGCCGACGTTTTCGTGAACGCCGGCGGAACGCTCGGTGGCACTGGGGAAATTGATGGGGCGCTGAACGTCAATGGTGGTACCGTTTCGCCCGGTGTCAGCCCCGGGATTCTCGAGGCTGGCAATACAACGTTCGTGGGTGGCAACTTCGACGTTGAGATCGGCGGACCGACGCCCGGGGATGGGCCTGGCTTCCATGATCAATTGAAAGTGACGGGTACCGTCGATCTGGGAGGTGCGACGCTGAATGTGATTTCGTTCGGCGGCTTCGACCCCGCTGGCGGCGATGCCTACGTGATCGTCAGCAATGACGGCGTCGATCCGATGGTCGGTACGTTCGCCGGGCTCGCGGAAGGCGCGTTGGTTTCCGCGAACTTTCTCGGCAGCGGATTGACGGCGACGATTACCTATCTGGGCGGCGACGGCAACGATGCCACAATCGTAGTGAGCGGCGACGTCGAATACACAGGTGACACCACTGGCGAGGACTTTGAGCTACGACGCGTAGCCATCGGCGCGGGCTTCATTCAGTTGCTGCGCAATGGCGTGGTCGTCGATTCACGTCCCGCTTCCTCGATTTCCTCCTACACCATCAACGCGGGGGACGGTGACGACAGCCTGTATGTCAATTACGGCGGCAATGGGGGAGTATTCACCTTCCCAGTCACGTTCAACGGCCAGGGACAGGTTGGTGTTCCTGGCGACACGCTGCAAGTCGGCGGCGGAAGTGCGACCACCGTCGAGCACACTTTCGTAAGCGATAGCAGCGGCGATATCGATATCGACGGCCGAGTGATCAACTACTCGGGCCTTGAGCCGATCATCGACAACATGGTCGCTGCCAACCGCATCTTCACGTTCACCGGCGCTGCGGAAACAGTCACCCTGTCAGACGATGGCGTGGCCAGCAACGAGCAGTCGCGGATTGATTCGACGCTCGGTGAGGTGGTCACGTTCACGAATGCGACGCTCAGCCTGACTATCAATCTGACCAATGGCGCTGATGTGCTCAATGTCGAAGGTCTTGATTCGCTCGAACCGGTGGTCGCGGCTTATAGTGCTGATCTGACCATCACGCAGGACGGCGGCGACACCGTCAGCTTCCAAAGTGCAGCGACCAACTTGGGCGCCGGCGCTCTGAGCGTCACTGCCGAAGTGATCGCATTCTCGGCAACGGTCACGACCACGGGCGATGCGACGCTGACGGCCCTCGGCGCAATTACCACAGCGGGGGCCGGTTTGGACCTGATGGCCGACGATCTGGTGCTGTCGGCTGGCAGTGGCGCCGATCTGGATACGACCGTGGCTACGTTGACCGCGACGATCACAGGAGCCGGCAATCTACAGATCGACGAGACCGACGCGCTGCAAATCGATGGACTCGCCGTGACCGCCGGAAATGCCACGGTGCTGGCAGGAGGGGCCCTAAGTGACTCCGCTTCTGCAACGATCAACGTGCCGTTCGGGACTGCGAGCTTCGGCGGAACCACCATTGTCCTGGGTGAGAGCGCCGGCAATGCAACGAACTTCGGCAGCTTGACGTTCAATTCGGCCAGCGCTGTAAATATTACGGAAGATTCGGCGACGAATCTGACGGGAACCAGTACAGCAGCAACTCTTGAACTGACGTCGGCGGCTGCACTGACCGACGCTGCGTTGACTACCCTTACGGTGACAGGCAACGCGGACCTTTCCGCAGCCTCAATCGCTCTCGGAGATTCGGTCGGCGACACCACCAATTTCGGTAGCGTGACATTCAATTCTGCCGGCGCTGTGGTGCTCTTTGAAGATTCGGCAACCGAACTGACGGGCATTAACTCGGCAGCCACGCTCAGCCTGGCGTCGGCCAGCGCGTTGACGGATGCTGCCGCCACGACCCTGACGGTTACGGGCAACGCGAGCCTCTCCGGTAATAGCATTACGCTTGGCGACGATGCCGCCGATGTGCTCAACTTCGGAACGCTGACGGTGAACTCCATCGGCGCCGTGGTGATCACCGAAGACAGCGACGCCGAACTCGCCGGGCCGAACACGGCCGGTAGCCTAGACCTGACGTCGCCGCTTAACATCACCGACTCAGTTGGTACGAGTCTCGCCGTCACGGGCAATGCGATCTTCGATGGCGCAAGTATTACGCTCGGTGACAACGCAGGCGACACGACGAATTTCGGCAGCCTGAATTTCTCCGCAACGGGAAGCGTGGCCATTACCGAAGATTCGGCCATGGTGCTCGTTGGTGCGAGCGTTGCCGCGGGAGCGATTACGCTCACGACGACCGATCTGCTCGCGGCAGGTCAAGATTTGACGGTTTCGGCCGGTGCCTCGGTCACGTCCACCGGAGCAGGAGTGGTTCTCAATGTCGCGGACAACGCGACCATCGCGGGCGCTATCTCTTCGGCCGCCGGCCTGGCAATTTCACTGGACGCTGGTGCGATCGATCCTGGAGTTGGTTCCGCAGTTTCGATCACTGGGCCAATCACGACCGCCACTGGTAGCACGATCACGGGTGGTGGGGACGACGACACCTTCAATCTCGCGCCGCAGACTACGACCAGCTTTGCCATTGATGGTGGCGCGCCCGTGCTGCCTGTAACGCCCGGCGACACCTTGAACCTCGATCTTTCTGGCGTCGCGGCGGGTAATACGGTCCTCACGCTTGGCGTGACGCCTGGATCGGGAAGCTATAGCTTCGCTGCACAGGAAACTGAACTCGAAGTTTCGTTCACCAGCATCGAGACGAACAACGCGACGGGCAGCGACTATCACCTGGTGCTCGATATGACGCTGTCCGGATTCCAGAATGGTGTGGCTGACGCGATCGATGCTCAGCTCAACAGTGCTGATCTGGAGTTGCGGGTGAATGGTTCGGAGATTTATGCAGGAGCCGCGGCGGCGGTCCGCTCGCTGACGGTTATCGGCTCGAGCGACAGCGAAGTGTTCACAGTCACCGAAACGGCCAGCGGTGTGCCCAATTTCGTCGCCGCAGCGCCGGCGGTGAACAATACGCTGCTGGGTGGTGGCGTGAGCGCGGGTTCCCACCTGAACGGCACAGCCGACGCGGTTTATGCCGCCGAGACCGTGGCCGATGTGACGATTCACTTTGTTGGTGGCGGCGGCACGAACGGGCTGGCGTTCGATTTCGCATCAGCGCACGATGTCGGCTACGTCAGCGACACCGTTGGTGCTGCCAGCAGCGGAAATGTCGGCGTGCAACCGCTAGGCGGTGGTGCTGCCCAGACGCTTGTCTCGTTCGTCGGTGCCGCGACGCTCAATCTGGACGGCATGGCTGGCAATCTGACAGTGGATGCATCCAGCACGCCCCTCACATCGGCAATCACGATCGATTCGCCAGCCGCTGGGGTGACCCGCATTGGTGGCGACGTCGGTCTGGCGACTACGTCGTTCAATGACTTCACCACGTTGACGGTCCGCGGCGGCAGCGGCGCTGAGACGATCGACCTGGTAGCGACTGCCGGTCCTCCGCTTACTGGTGTGACGCTCAGCGGCAGTAATTTCGCCGGCACCGACAACGGCAACGACACGATTCGCGTGCAGAGCCTGCCTGCCGGAGTCACGGCGACGCTGATCGGAGGCATTGGCAGCGATACATTCCGGCTCGGCAACTTGGCCAATACTGTTGACAACATCCTCGGGGCGGTGGTCGTCAATGGAACCGATGGCAACATCGTCGGTCAGACCGACTCGCTCTTTGTGGTCGACAGCGGCAGCCTCGCGGGCACGAATGTGACGATCAACGAGTCGCAAGTCGATGGTTTGACCGGATTTGGGGGAGTGGACGTGACTTTCACGAACATCGACGCCCTTGAAGTCACCGCCACAGGCGGAGCCGACACGATCAGCAGCACCTTTGTTGCCGGCAGCGACTTGAACACCGCCGTGGTGAATGGCGCTGGAGGAGCCGATCAGTTCTTTCTCTCGCTGCCCGATGTTGATCCGGTCGCCGGCACCCCGAGCGGCCTGACCAGCGTTGCGCTCAACGGAAATGCCGACAACGATACGTTCGGCAGCATCGGTGGACCGAGAATTCAGCCGAGCCGCACGACGGCCATCAGCATCAATGGCGGTCCGCCAACGCCTGGAGTGCCGCCGACGGGCGATACGGTCGGCGATGTCCTGAATGTGGATATTTCGCTGCTGCCAACGACCAGCGCCGTCGTCGTCAGCACGGTCCCCGGCCTGATTACAGCCACGGGCTATGCCGGCTTCACGTTCGACGATATCGAGGACATCAATCTGTTCGATTCCGCTGGGCAGACCGATGTGCAGATGGGCGATTTGTATGTGCGAACCACCGATGGCAACGACAGGGTCACGTTCGTTTACGAGAACCCGCCCGAGGATCCGTTCCGGACGCGGATGACGGTGAATTACGTTGTCACCTATATTCGCAATCAAGGACGAATGTTCGTTTACGGCTTGGGCGGAGATGACGTAATCCATACTCTCGACCCCACGAACCGCCCCGTCACTTTCGATGGCGGCGACGGTCAGGATTACATCGCCGGTGGTCTCGGCGACGACCTGCTGATTGGCGGTCTTGGAGCGGATCAAATCATCGGCGGCATCGGAGATGACGAGCTATGGGGTGACAACTATCCAACCGCTCTTGATCCGCTTCCGCAAAACAGTGTCGCCGGCGGCTTTGATCGAATGACGGGCGGAGACGGCAACGACATCATGTACGGTGGCGGCTCCGGCGATCAGATGTGGGGCAACAATGGCGACGATTACATGCACGGAGGCCAGGGCAACGACGACATCAGCGGCGATGATGGCAACGATCGAATCTATGGCAGCGATGGCAACGACATCCTCGGCGGCATTTCGGGGAACGATCTGCTCGTAGGAGGCGGTGGCAGCGATTGGCTAATGGGCAAACACGGTAACGACGTTCTCCTGGGCGGCTTCGGAGCCGATGAATTGGTGGGCGAGGATGGCAACGACCTGATAGTGACGGGTAGTGTTGCCAACGAGCAGAGCAACTTTGCCGGCGATGCAAACGACATGGCCTTGGCCGCGCTACTGCTTAACTGGGGGACCACGGGCAGCGATCGCACCGGCCTCGCCGCGATCACTCAGGATGGGCTTGCAGAAACCGTCTACGGAGGGACGGGTGACGACGATTTCTCGGTGGAAGCTATCGACCTCATCCGGGACTTCAATTATCCGTCGGGCAACGATCAGACGTTCTAGGACTCCGTAAGAAGATGCTCGGCGATGCAGCAGAACGCCTTGCTGTGCTTGTCAGTCTCTAATCTCGCTTGAGGTAGCTCAGGCGAGTCAGCAGAACAAGGATGGCCAGCGCAGTGCCAACTAGCAGCATGCCGCCACATACAGCGACCGGCCAGGTTGGGGGCCAAAGCTGGAGTTCGGTCTGGCCAATTCGGAAGTAGACGTAGTGGCTGTGGGCAAAACTGTCCATGCGTCAGGCGAGCACCTGCTTGACCACGTTGCCGTGCACATCGGTGAGCCGGTAATCGCGGCCTTGGAAGCGGTAGCTCAGCCGCGTATGGTCGAAGCCGAGCAAGTGCAGGATGGTCGCTTGCAGGTCGTGAACATGCACTTTGTCCTGCGCGACGGAGAATCCGAGTTCGTCCGTTTCGCCGTGTGAAAAGCCCGGTTTCACGCCGCCGCCGGCCATCCACATGGTGTAAGCGTCCGGATAGTGGTCTCGGCCCAGATTGGCGCTTGCCGCAGTGCGGCCTTCGCGGAACGGTGTGCGGCCGAATTCGCCGCCCCAAACAATGAGCGTCTCATCGAGCAGACCGCGTTGCTTCAGATCTTTGATGAGGGCGGCGATCGGCTTATCCATCGTCGCGCATTTGTTGGTGAGTCCGTCGGTCAGTGCCTCGCCCGGTCCGGTTCCGTGGAAATCCCAGCCCCAATCGAAAAGCTGAACGAACCGCACTCCTTGTTCGACCAGCCGCCGGGCGAGCAAGCAATTGTTTGCCAGGCTGGCGCCGCCGGGCTGGGCGCCGTAGGCTTCGAGCACTTCTTTCGGCTCGCGGCTGATGTCCATTACCTCAGGCACCGAGACTTGCATCCGAAAAGCAAGCTCATACTGCGCGATGCGTGTGGCCGTTTCGGGATGGCCCAATTCCTGGGCCTGTAGCGCATTCAAGTCGCGCAGAGCATCGAGGCTTTTGCGACGCAGGCCGCGGTCCATACCTGGGGGATCCGAAGCATACAGAACCGGATCGCCCTTGGAACGACATTGCACCCCTTGATAAACCGATGGCAGAAAGCCGCTGCCAAAGCTGTTTTTGCCACCGTTCGGCTGCACTCCGCTGGAGATGAGGACCACGAAGCCGGGGAGGTTCTCGTTCTCGCTGCCGAGGCCGTAGGTGACCCAGGATCCCATCGACGGGCGGCCCGATCGTGGCGAGCCGGTGTAGACGAGCAACTCGGCAGGAGCGTGATTGAACTGGTCAGTGTTCATCGACTTGATGACGCACATCTCGTCGGCGATCGAGTGAAAGTTCGGGATCGCATCGCTCATCCAGATGCCGTTCTTGCCGTACTGGGCGAACTTGCGTGGCGTGCCGAGCAGCTTGGGTACGCCGGAGGTGAAGGCGAACCGCTTGCCTTTGATGGTCGACTCGGGGCACGGCTGGTCGTTGTGCTTGACGAGCTCCGGCTTGTAGTCGAACAGGTCCAAATGCGGCGGCGAGCCGGTCATGTGCAGGTAGATGACCCGCTTGGCCTTGGCGGCGAAGTGTGGCGCTCGCGGTGCGAGTGGATTGACCACCTCGCGAGTCGTCTGGTCCGAAGGAGCGCCCGCTACGCCGTCGCGGGCGAGCAGCGCTGACATCGCCATGCCGCCGAGCGCCATCTGGCTCTGCCGCAGGAAATGACGGCGGGTTTGCAGTTGCAGATTCTCGAGGATCGGATGCATGGGCGGATTCCCGGGCGAAATTGGCTTCGTCGGATCGTCGAATCGTCCGTCAGTCGAACTATCGTTTCAAAAACATCTCGTCGAGGTTCAACATCACATTGCTGACTACCGTCCAGGCGGCAAGCTCAGCCATGTCAATGTTTGCCGGCGGCGAGCCAAGTGGCTCCGTGGCCATCTTGCGGGCTTCTTCGGGCGATTGCAGGAACTCGGCCACGGCTTGTTCATAGAGATGGATCGTCCGCTCCGTTTCCACCTCGCGCGGTGAGCGTGCGAGACAAAGCTTGTACAGCCGATCGATCCGACCAGTCGAAGATGGCTCGGCTTCAGCGAGAACGCGGCGAGCAAGGGCTTGGGCTGCTTCGATGTAAACCGGATCGTTGAGCGTGACGAGTGCTTGCAGCGGCGTGTTCGTCCGCGAGCGACGGACGGTGCACACTTCGCGATTCGGGGCATCGAAAGCGGCCATCGACGGATACGGGTTCGACCGCCGCCAGGTTGTATAAAGGCCGCGGCGATACTTGTCGTCACCTGAACTCGTTTGCCAGTCGATCCCGCCGCCGAACGCTGCGCTGAGGCCGATCGACGGCTGGGGCGGCTTCACCGGCGGCCCGTAGAGCTTCTTACTGAGCAGGCCGCTGACGGCGAGTGCCTGGTCGCGAATCATCTCTGCCGAAAGACGAACGCGGGGGCCAGCCGCGAGCAAGCGATTGTCGGAATCGCGTTCGGCAAGCTCAGGCGTCAAACGAGACGACTGACGATAGGCCGCCGATGTAACGAGCAGCTTGAGCATCGCCTTCTGGTCCCACTTGAGACGCACGAGTTCAGTCGCCAGCCAATCGAGCAATTCGGGATGAAACGGTGCTTCGCCCTGTGCACCGAATTCTTCGCTGGTCGAGACGATGCCGATGCCAAAGATTTGCTCCCAGTAGCGATTGGCGATGACCCGGGCGGTCAGCGGGTTGTTTTCGTCCACCAGCCAGCGAGCGAGTGTCAGCCGGTTCTTTGGTTGATCCTCAGGCAGCGGATGGAAGGCGGCGGGGGTGCCTTCCGTGACTGCCGCACCCAGGTCGAGGAAGTTGCCGCGATGCTGAACGTTAGTCACCCGCCGCTTCCCGCTCGGTAGCTCGCGCATGACGGGCACCGTATCGGCCTTCAGGTCGGCCAGCTGCTTCTTTAGCTTCGCCAACTGCTCGCGCGGTGCCTTTAGTTGCGGCGCCTGGCTGAGGAAATGTTTGGTCAACTCGGCGCGTTGAGCATCGCTGCGGGCGTCGGCTGAGGTTTGGAGAATCGCGAGGATGCTCGGGGGAAGCTTCGCCAGTTCCGCTGCCCGGGCATCTCCCGTATAGCTCAGTTTGAAACAGCCGAGCGTGTGTTGCTCGAAAGGGGAGGTCTGCTCGAGGATCACCTGCAGCTGCGAACCTGCGGGCAGTTCGAGGGGAGCGGATGCAACAAGCGTGAGATGGTGCGGCTTCCCCTGTTGACCGCCAATTGCCCAGCCGGCGTCGGGTTTCGGCTCGAGGACATTCGCCGCGGCAAAGCCCGGTTGTTCGTAGTCGGCGTAAGCGACGTTGAAGGCAATCGTCCGCTCGCCGCTAAGCGTCCATTCGCGGTTCGGATTGGGCGGGCTGGTCTCGGTCGTTTCCCAGACGACCTGCCGTTTCTCGTCGAGCACCGCAACGCGACATTTTGCCAGCCTTGCTTCGGTGCCGCCGTCGGTGCGGTTCCAGAGGACGATCCGGTCGAGCGGTTGTTCACTTAGCAGATCGACTTCCCACCATGGATTGTCGGCAGTGGCGGTATGTGTGACCGACTTTTTGCTGTAATCGCCGTCAGTCTTGCCATCGATCGCTAGTTGCGGCGGGCCCTCATAATCGGTGCTGACTTGAGTCGCCTTGCCTTTGAGCGCGACATTCACCTCGCCACGGAAGGCTTGGACTTCGGCCAAATGCAGGTACACACCGCTGCCGAGGTTTTCTACGCGGACATGGCGTCCCTTCACCTGCGTACCTTCGGCCGGAACCACTTTGGCCGTGAGCTTTGTCAGCACAAAGTTGCCGCCGCCGTGCCCCGGCCCCTGAGCGGGAAGCGAAGGATCGGGCAAGGCATCGAGGCGGAGGGCCTGCAGCGTGTCGCCAATGATGGGCAGTTCGACGGTGTAAACATCCTTTGCTGGTTTAGCTGCGAGGCGGATGACGCTGTCGTCGCCGATAGTTGCCGGGTTGTTTTCGCGCGACGACAGAGTCGTCGGCTTGGGGGTGTGCCAGCTCAGATCTTTGGGGAGCGTTTGCTCCCACTTGGTTTGTTCGGCGGCTAACTCAGCGGTGGGCGTGGCTAGTTGCTTTTCCAGCGACGCGATTTCAAGTTCCCACGCTTCTTTTTGCTTCTGTTGCTCGGGACTCATCACCGTGAGCAGCGGGCTTTCATCGCGGCGGTCGGCATCTTCGGTGTTGTTGAAGAAGGCGTAGAAGCGGAAATATTCTTCCTGCGTGATCGGGTCGAATTTGTGCGTATGGCACTGGGCGCAGGCCATGGTCGTGCCCATCCACACAGCAAGCGTCGTGTTCACGCGATCGACGACGGCCACATTGCGAAACTCCTCGTCGTTGGTGCCGCCTTCGTTGTTCGTGAGCGTGTTGCGGTGGAAGGCGGTGGCTATGAGCTGATCGTGAGTCGGATTGGGGAGCAAGTCGCCGGCGACCTGCTCGATCGTGAACTGGTCGAACGGCTTATTTGCGTTGAGCGAGCGAATCACATAATCGCGGAACATCCAGATAGTCCGCGGCGGATCGTCCGCATAGCCGGCCGAGTCGGCGTAGCGCGCGAGATCCAGCCACATATGGGCCCAATGCTCGCCGTAGGCTTCTTTGTGTAGCAGGCGATCAACAAGCTTTTCGTAAGCCTGAGGATCTTTGTCAGCGATGAAAGCTTCGACCTCTTCAATTGTGGGCGGCAAGCCGGTGAGATCGAGGGAGAGACGCCGGATGAGCGTGTTGCGATCGGCTTCGGGCGCCGGCGAAAGTCCCTCGCGTTCTAGCCGCGAGAGAATGAACTGATCCACTTCATTCTTCGGCCAGGCGGCCTGCTTCACCGGGGGAAGAGCAGGGCGGACCGGTTTGGCGTAGGACCAATGTATGGCGTAGTTGGCTCCCTCTTTCACCCACTGCGTGAGCAACTCGATTTCCCGCTTGGTCAGCGACTTGCCGAGTTCCTTCGGAGGCATGACCAGGTCTGGGTCATTCGTGGAGACACGTTCGATGATCGCGCTTTTGTCCGGGTCGCCTGCAACGATCGCTGCATAACCGCCAAGGTCGGCCAGGGCGCCGTCGCGCACATCCAACCGCAAGCCGTCCGTGCCGCCTTTGCGCTCCGCTTCATCGGGGCCGTGGCACTGGATGCAGTTATTCGAAAGGATCGGCCGGATGTCGCGGTTGAAGTCGATCTTGGCCGGCTCAGCGGCCAAAACTGTAGTGTTCGCCTGCGCAGCTGCGAGCAACGAGGCAATTGCAACAAACAGGCAAACCATCCGCTGAGGCATGTCGGAGCTCTTCGGGGTTGCTGGGGGGTGCGTGCAGAAATGCGGCGGGCCGCTCTTCAGCTTACCAGACGGTTGCGAAAAACGCTCGCTTTTTTCCGGGGTGATTGCATTCGACCGCCCGGCAGCTTTCAATCGGCACTCGCGGGTAACCACTCAACCTCTCAGGATCGAATCATCATGAAACTGAAAATCAGATCGGTGTCGCTGTGTATCGCGGTCGTAATTGGGTTCGCAGGCTCGGTTCTCGCGGAAGAGGGTGAGTGGAAGGAAGTGCTCAAGGGAGATCTGAAGGAAAACTGGACTACGACCGGCAATTGGAAGCTCGAAGACGGTGTTGCTACGCTCACACCGCGACCGGGCGAGTCGGGGTGGCAGCGTTACGGGGCGTGGCTGTGGCTGGAAGGGGAGTACAAGGACTTTGAAGTTTCATTCGACTACAAAGTGCAGAAGGGGGGTAACAGTGGCTTCTATTTCCACGTCGGTGATGTGAAAGAGCCGGTTGCCACAGGCATCGAAGTACAGATCTACGACTCGGGCAGCAAGCCAGCGGATGCCAAGCTGACCGATCACGACAGCGGCGGCGTCATCCCGGGCATTCCGCCGACCAAGAACACGGCGAAGCCGGCTGGCGACTGGAACCACTTCGACATCACCGTGAAGGGTGACAAGCTGACCATCAAGCTCAACGGTGAGACGGTGAATGAAGTAGACCTGAAGCACGAGAAGCTGAAGAATCGTCCGGAAACGGGACGGATCGGCTTTCAGGATCACGGCCTGCCGTTGTCGCTGAAGGACATTAAGATCCGTAAGCTGTGAGAGAAGTAGATAGTTTTCAGTTCCCCGTAGACAGTTCCCGTCCTCGCGCTCGGCGCGAGGACGGCGGAGAACGGCGGCAGGCAGGATTGTCTGCGCCACTACATCCTTATCCTTAGCATCCTTAGCTGAATAGCTCTCGGATGGGTTCGCCGCTCGGCAGGACCGAGACTGGTCGGCCGGCCGCGGTGATGTATTGCTTGTGGATGTCGACGCCTAGGTGGTCGTAGATTGTCGCCAGCACGTCCTGCGGCGACTTCGGGTTCTCGCGCGGGAAGGCGCCATGAGCATCGGAGGAGCCGACGACTCGTCCACCTTTCACTTTGCCGCCGCACAAAGCAGCGCTGAAGACGTTCGGATAGTGGTCTCGCCCAGCGTCTTTGTTCACCCGCGGCGTGCGGCCGAACTCCCCCCAGGCCACGACCAGGGTCGACTCCATCAGTCCCCGTTCCTCAAGATCTTGGACGAGCGCAGCGTAAGCCTGGTCCCAGCGCGGCAGAAACCCACGGCGGAGCGAATCAAAACCGGCCACGTGCGTATCCCACCATCGCAGATCGACGGTGACCAGTCGCACGCCGGCTTCGACAAGACGCCGCGCGAGCAGCATCCGCTGCGACCAGGCGGGCGCTCCGCAACGGTTCGCGGCTCCGGGATCAAACTGCGGCGTGAAACCATAGCGCTCCCGGACTGAGGCGGGCTCGCTATCGAGATCAAACGCCTTCTGCGCCGCCGGCGAGCAGAGCAGGTCCCAAGCCTGTTGGCCGAACCGGTCGAGCGCTTCCATGCTGCCGCGGGCGTCGACCTGGCGACGAACTCGATCGAGCTGAGTCAGCAGCGACTGGCGATCCTGAATGCGATCGACCGACAGGCCTCCCGCAAGCTCGAAGTTCGGCACTTTGAAGGGTCCGGTATTGGCCGGATCGGCGCCAGTCTCGAAGGGCCGACAAGCAACACCCAGATGCGCCGAGCCAGTACCGGGCACCATCCGGGGGATCATTACGTACGTGGGCAGATCCCTCCGCTCACTGCCCAGCTGCTCCGCGGCGACCGAGCCACAACTGGGCATCACGTTCTCATCCGGATTCGGTCCTGGGTTGTAACCGGTGAAGCAAATCTGGTCGCCGGTCGAGTGTCCCGCGTCATGATGGTTGAGGCTGCGGACGATCGACCACAGGTGCTGCACCTTGGCGGTCAGCGGCAGCATGTCGGTGAGCTGAATACCGGGCAAACTAGTCGGGATAGTACCGAACTCACCGCGGATTTCGGCGGGCGCGTCCGGCTTGGGGTCCCACATGTCAATATGGCTGGGCCCGCCACGCATCCAGAGAATGATCACCGACTTGTTCCGACGAGCCGCTTTACCTTCGGTCTTGGCAGCTCTGGCTTCGCTGCGAAGCAAATCTCCCAGCGTGAGTCCCAGTCCCGCAAGGGCGCCGGCTTGCAATAGGCCGCGGCGGCTAAGCGCCTCGCGACGGAACTGACTGCAACTGCGTGTCGGGTCCCAGGGACTAGCCATCAGCAGCCACTCCAGATGTCACGGATGTATGCATGTAGGTTCATTTATATATCGGGCGACCGCCGAAAGGCAATTCATTTAATCCGTCATTGAAAACTTCTTGCAAACGCTGGCGAGGCGGTCCCCCGTGGTGATTTTCTCGACTAAGATCGATGCGTCGAAGCGTCTAACCGTTGCTGTCTCGTGACCGGCGTGTCAAAAACTACTGAAGTCGTCCATCGCCCGTCGTTAGTGCAGTTCTCGATCCGGGATCTGTTGTGGCTGATGGTCTGGGCGTCGCTCGGCTCGCTGACAGTCGGCGCAATCCTGCCGAGGCTCTCACAGGCGGAACGACCGCGGTTTCTGGTTGCAGTCGGTCTGGCTTTGCTCTTCGCGGCGGCCGCATCGGCTACCGCCCTGTTGGCGCGAGCGCGTCTGGAGAGGAATGCAGGCCCTACCTTGCTGGTCGTCTCTTTCAAGCGAGATCCTGCGACGATGATCTGGCTGCTCTGGCTCATCGCTGGAGCCGTGTTTCCACTGCTTGGGATGGTGATCGCGGTGACCGATGAGGGGTACCACATGATTCTCCGCAGTGGAGTCTTTTGCTGGGTCGCCTACCTCTCCATTGAGAAAGCGATCGCAGCCAAGTGGAAACGCGGCTACTCGCTTGAGTTCTGCACGCGTGGTCTGCTTTACCAGGGGAAACACTTCATTCCGGCGGAGCGTATTGTCGAGTGCTATTGGGGCTCGGCCCTGCCCAATCGGTTGTTCATCAACGTGCCGGCCGGACAGCGATGGGAAATTGATGTCGATCCGCAGCAGCATGAAGCGGTCAGCCGCGCGCTCGACGAGCAAGTACCGGCGTATCGCGCTGCTGATCGGTCCGTGCAGATTGAAGATCCCGTTCGCGACGCGTCTTAGATGCGTTCGCTCAGTAACGTTGAGGCGGAAGGCGCTTCTGAGAAGCGTCGCTAACCCGGAACAAGGATGCATGCTGTCGGATGGAGTCGAATCATTCTGCGTTGCCGCGCCATTGACGATTAACCGCCCCGTGATACATTTCAGGCCTGACACAAGGTGTTCCGGCCGCTTGTTGCGATTTGCCGGGAAGAATAGGGAAGACGGTGCGAATCCGTCGCGGTCCCGCCGCTGTAACCGGGGACGACCGCCGCGTAAACCACTGCGAGCTTGAGGTTTGCTACTAGCTCTGGAGCTAGATAGCAAGCCGATTCGCGGGAAGGTGCGGCCAGTAGAACGATCCGGAAGTCAGAAGACCTGCCTTGGTTTGTCGCTATTTGCGTAGGCGTCTTTCGAGGAACGAAGACGGTCCCAGGTTCTGGCTCCCCGGCTAAGCGATTGCCGATCACCGTAACCGCGCCATGTTTTGCGCGGTTGGCGGGTGAGTGTCGCTTTGCAGTCCGGCGGAAGCTCTCTGCGATTGTCGCGCGAGTCGAGTAACGTCTGCGCTGTAACCGCCGGCTGATGCTTATGTCAGCCGTTAGCCACGAGGAAATGGTTATGGCACGTCTGGTACCTAAGTCGCGCGCGGCTGCGCGCGGTCCGCTTTTTGAACGTCGTTCGAGCGGCTTCACGCTGGTGGAACTGCTGGTGGTGATTGCCATCATCGGAGTGCTGGTCGCGCTGCTGCTGCCAGCCGTGCAAGCGGCGCGAGAGGCCGCGCGGCGGTCGCAGTGCTCGAACAATCTCAAGCAGAACACGCTGGCCGTGCAGATGTATCACGATGCGATCGGTCTATTGCCGCCGACCGTGTTGCCGACGGTGGCCAGCAACCAGATCTGTTGGTTCGGCCGGGTCGATTACACGACCAACGAAGTGCATGGCGACGAAGGGCTGCTCGCACAGTTCATCGAGAAGAACGAGAAGGTAAAACAGTGCCCGTCGCTCACCAAGCTGGAGGCGCTCTACAAACTGACGGTTTCGAAGTATCCCAATGGGGGCCTGGCGAGCGGCGGCTATGGTTACAACCAGAACATGGGCCGGATGGATTACTCCGGTTGGCCGGCGCCCGCGAAGCTGATCACCACCTCGATGGCGTCGTTCGAGGCAACGTCGCGGACGGTCTGCTTCAGCGATGCGGCACGGATTGCGTTACCCTATCAAAGCACGCCGCTCAAGATTACCGAAACGTGGTACATCAACGGCCCGCAGGATCCGTCGGCTGCTCCGTTCACCCAGTTCCGCCACGGCGGCAAGGTGGCGGTGGTTTCGTACCTGGACGGACACGTCGAGTCTCGACTCGAAGAGTTTGCTCCGTCTCCTGCCAACTGGGATGCTGCCGCAAATGAGTTGCGCGCGAAGGAGCATGTCGGCTACATCTCGAAGGACAGCGTGGACGCCTACCGTTCTTACTAGTGCGTGAGTGAAAGGCTGCAGCGATGAGTCCGACGAAGGTTCTTTTCTCCTGGAGCGGCGGCAAGGACAGCGCGATGGCGCTGCACGCTATGCTGCAGCGTCCCGATGAGTGGGATGTCGTGGGGCT
>Ga0164290_1000468_pt1 | contig 127811 bp, 88 predicted proteins | sample Micstemetagenome_FD_108782 | JGI IMG/M metagenome (GOLD analysis project Ga0164290, IMG submission 108782) | Contaminated culture microbial community from soil near Moab, Utah, USA - Microcoleus steenstrupii SON62 (Illumina Assembly) | ecosystem: Environmental > Terrestrial > Soil > Soil crust... | reverse complement strand
TGCCCAGCAGAACGGCCAGGAGGTGAGCTTCTCCTACACGACTTCCTGCTCTAACAGCGCTCCGGCTCCGACGCCGGTGGCCAGCAGCCCGGCACCGGCCCCCAGCAGTGGCTCCTTCGCCATCACCATCCCGACCTATGACTGTAACAGCGGTTCGCTGCGGGTGAACGTATCGGGTGGCAATGGGGCAACCCAGTACATGATTCCGGGTCTGCGGGGCTGGGGCTCTTCGCCGGACTTCATGTTGCCGAGCTGGCAGCGGACGGGTACGACCTTCACCATCTTTGCCCAGCAGAACGGTCAGCAAGTGACTTTCTCCTACACGACCTCCTGCTCCAACAGCGCTCCGGTTACGACTTCCTTTTCGGTCAGCGTAAGTACCAGCACGTCGTTCGCCATCACCGCGCCCTCCTACGATTGCAACAGCGGTTCGCTGCGGATGAATGTATCGGGTGGCAACGGGGCAACCCAGTACATGATTCCGGGTCTGCGGGGCTGGGGCTCTTCGCCGGACTTCAACCTGCCCAGCTGGCAGCGTAACGGGACGACCTTTACCCTGTATGCCCAGCAGAATGGCCGCGAAGTGACGATGAGCTACACGACCGGTTGTGGCGCCGCCCGGATTGCGGCGGTGGCAGCTCCGCCGACGGCGGAAGAAAAGGCCGCTCAGTGGAGCGTGCGTCCCAATCCGGTCGTTGATCGCTTCGTCATCGACGTGCCCTACCAGGCCCAGGATGGCGCCAGCGGACTGACGGTCAGTCTGAACGCCCTGAATGGCGCGCCGGTCCTGAACCAGAAAGCCGATTACCGCAACGGGATCATCTCCGTCGAACTCAGCGGTCACCAGCTCACCCCGGGTCTCTACATCGTGACGGTTTATAACTCCGGCCGGCTGGTAAAGGCGATGAAGGTGGTGAAGCAGTAAGCAGGTAGTAACCAGGATTCAGAGGGGCAACGTAACAAAGTGTTTCCGAAAGGAGGACTTTGTCACGTTGCCCCTCTGTCACTTTACAACTTTTAGTACTTTTGCCTTTCTGCATAACCCCTGATCTATGTCTTTTCTGAAACGCTGCCGGGTGGAGCTGCGCGGGCTGGCCATGCTGCTGGCTTTTAGCAGTTTGCTGTCCGCGGCTTCTGCCCAGACCGTACCCTCCTTTCTGAAAGCGAATCCGCGCTGGGTGGATTCGGTATTGAATGCGCTGACGCCCGATCAGCGGATTGCCCAGCTCATCATGATTGCTGGGTATTCGAACCGGACGCCCGCCTACGAAGACTCGCTGATGGCGCTGGTCCAGCAGTACCAGGTCGGTGGGATTGTCTTTTTTCAGGGCGGCCCGACCCGCCAGGCGCGGCTCAACAACAAGCTGCAAACGGTGGTGAAAGTGCCGCTGCTGATCGCCATCGACGGCGAGTGGGGGCTGGGCATGCGCCTCGACAGCACCGTTCGCTTTCCGTACCAGATGACGCTGGGGGCCATCCAGCAGCGCGACGATCTCATCTACAAGATGGGTGCCTCCATGGCCCGCCACTGCCGTCGGCTGGGCATACACGTCAATTTTGCGCCGGTGGCCGACGTGAACAACAACCCCAATAATCCCGTCATTAATTTCCGTTCCTTCGGCGAAGACAAGGACGCGGTTACCCGCAAGGCGCTGGCTTACATGAAAGGCATGCAGGATAACGGCCTGCTGACCTCCATCAAGCACTTCCCGGGCCACGGGGATACGGGCACCGACTCGCACTACGACCTGCCCCAGATTACCCACGATCGCGACCGCCTCAACAACCTGGAACTGCATCCGTTCCGGGAACTGATCAACGCGGGTGCGGCGGGCGTGATGGTGGCCCACCTGAGCATTCCGGCCCTGGATACGACCCGGAATCTGCCCAGTACGCTTTCCCGACGCATCGTAACGGACCTGCTCAAGAACGAGCTGGGCTTCGGGGGGCTGATCTTTTCCGACGCCATGAACATGAAAGGGGTGACCAAGTATTATCCGTCGGGCGTAGCTGACCGCATGGGCCTGGAGGCAGGCATGGACGTGCTAGAATTCACCGAAGACGTGCCCCGGGCCATCGCTGAGGTAAAGCGGGCTATTGCCGAGGGACGCCTCTCGCAGGCCGATATCGACGCCCGCTGCCGGAAAATGCTGGCCGCCAAAGCCTGGGCTGGCCTGGACCGCTACAAGCCGGTCGATCTCTGGAACCTGACCCAGGATCTCAACGACCCGGAGGCCAACCTGATCAACCGGCTGCTGACGGAAGAATCGCTGACCGTGCTGAAAAACGACGGCAACCTGCTGCCGCTGTTCCGGCTGGATACGATGCGGATCGCGACGGTTTCCCTCGACGCCCCCCAGCCGACGCCCTTCCAGAACATGCTGGCCAATTATACCGTCATGGACCACTACAACCTGACGGCTGCTTCGGCTGATACGGCGGTGCAGCGCGTCCGGGAATCCCTGAAAAAATACAACCTGGTGCTGGTAGGGATGCACCTGAACAACATCCGGCCGGGCGTCCGCTACGGGATTCAGCCGAAAACGGCCGCGCTGCTGAAGGAACTGACCGCTACGGGCAAGGCGGTGGTCACCATCTTCGGTAATCCCTACGCCCTGGGCAAACTGGAAGGGCTGGAAGACGCCCGGGCGCTGGTGATGGCCTACCAGCTGACGAACTTTACCGAGGAACTGTCCGCTCAGCTGATTTTCGGGGCGATCCCGGCCAAGGGCAAGCTCCCGGTGACGGTCAATGAACGCTACAAATTAGGCGACGGCATGCTGATGGCGCCCATTGCCCGCCTGAAGTACACTATCCCGGAAGAAGTGGGCATCGACTCCCGTTTCCTGACGGCGAAGGTCGATTCGGTCGTGCAGGCGGCCCTGGCGGCGAAAGCCATGCCCGGTTGTGTGGTGCAGTTCGCCAAAGACGGGAAGGTCATTTTCCGGAAAGCCTACGGCACGCATACCTACGAGGGCCTGACGCAGACGAAGCTGACAGACCTCTTCGACCTGGCGTCGGTCACCAAGATCAGCACCTCGACCCTGGCGCTGATGCGGCTGGTGGACGACGGCAAGTTCAACGTCGACGCTACCATGGCCGATTACCTGCCGCAATACCGCAACTCGAACAAGGCGAATCTGGTCTGGCGCGACGTGCTGACTCACCAGGCCGGGCTGAAAGCCTGGATTCCGTTCTGGCGCGATACGAAAAACGAAGATGGCAGCTGGAAGAAAAAGACTTTCGACGACCGTCCGCACGGCAAATACAAGATTGTCGTAACCGATGAACTGTTCCTGCACAAGCGGTATCCGAAGCACATCTATCAGCAAATCGAGGAATCGCCGGTCAGCGATAAGAAAGAGTATGTCTACAGCGATCTGTCGTTCTACCTCTACCCGCAGATCGTCAAGCGGCAGACGAAGCAGGATTTTGAGGAATACCTGAAGGAAAACGTCTATGAGCCCATGGGCGCCACGACGCTGACCTTCAACCCCCGCCGATTCTACCCGCTGCCGCGGATCGTGCCGACCGAATACGATTCGCTCTTCCGGAAAACGCTGATCCGGGGCCGGGTCCACGACGAAGGGGCGGCTATGCTCGACGGCCTTTCGGGCCATGCGGGGCTGTTCGGAAGCGCTAACGACCTGATGAAGCTGATGCAGATGTACCTGCAGAAAGGCTATTACGGCGGCATTCAGTACGTGAAGCCGGAGACCATCACCGAGTTTACCCGCTACCAGTTCCCCGAGAAGGGTAGCCGCCGGGGCCTGGGCTTCGACAAACCGACCTTCAAATTCTCCGGCAACGCCGCCCGTTCGGCCTCACCGCGGAGCTTCGGGCACTCGGGCTTTACCGGGACGTTCACCTGGATGGATCCGGATTACAACACGAGCTACGTCTTCCTGTCGAACCGCGTTTACCCGACCCGGAACAACAACAGGATCAGCGAGCTGAACGTCCGGACGATGGTCCACGAAATGCTGTACCAGGCCATTCGAAGGGGCGTTCCGCCGACGGTAGCCAGCATTCTGAACTGATGCAGCCTGTTCTCCGGCACCCCGGCGACCTGCTGCTGGCCCTGCGGGAGGCCACGGCCTGGCTGACGCCCTGGAGCCAGAAGCTCTGGTCTGCCGCGGCGGTTGTCTGGGTGCTCGGGCTGGTGTATCTGGCCCTGCGCCGCCAGCGGCTGACCGATCCGGGGCCAAACCGCGATGGGGCTTTCCTGGCGCTCCTGCTGCTGGGCTGTCTGCTGCTGCGTCTGCCCGCCCTGGGGCTGGAGGAGCAAAATACGGACGAAGGGCAGTGGGTGGCCAGTACTGCGACGCTGGCCGCCGATCCCCGTTTCTGGGTGTCGGTCGACGGCACGACCAGCGGGCCGCTGAACGTTTACCCGCTGCTGCTCCCGGCCTTGCTGGGACTCGATATCGATTACGCCACCGTACGGCTGGCGGGCCTCTTGCTGGGCCTGCTACCGGCGGTGGCGTTGCTGTTTCTGGCGTTTCGGAACCTCGTCGGCCCGTCGGCCCGGCTGGCCATTCTGCCGCTGGCAGTAGCCGTCGCCCTGGTGGGTGAGCCAGATGGGCTGGCCTACAACAGCGAGCATTTTCCCTCGGCGCTGCTGGCGGCGGCTTGCTGGCTGCTGAGTGGGCCGTGGGCGGCGGCCCGAACGCCCGGCCCAGGGCGGGCGTGGTTGATTGGGCTGGTGCTGGGTTGCCTGCCGTACACCAAGCTACAGTCCGTTCCGCCCGCGCTGGGGCTGGCCGGGGCCGCCTTTTTGTGGCTGGTTACTTGCCGGGACTGGAAAGCGCTGGGAAGTCTGGTGCTGGGCGGTCTGTTGCCTACGGCGGGAATCGTCGGGTACGTACTGGCCGTCGGCGAGGCGGAATTTGTGTACCGCTCCTTTATCCTGGCCAACCTGGGATACGCCCAGACGGGCAGTTTCGGGCACGGGGTGTACAGCTGGCCCGATAAGTTCCGGCTGCTGCTGCCGCTGCTCTACGGTGGGTTTACCGTCAACCGTCCGTTTTTCCTGCTGTTACCCCTCTTAGCCCTGGGTGGAATCGGCCTGACCCTGCGGCCTGGCCTGCCTGTCCGCCAGCGCTGGCTGCTCGGTTTCGGGCTGATGTGGCTGCTGACGGCGGTCTACGCTACGCTGCAGCCGGGGAATCGGTTCTTTCATTACCAGATCCTCGCATGGGTACCGGCCTACGCCCTGGGTGGGCTGGTCCTGGGGCTTAGTCCGGAGCGTTTTCGGGGGACCCTGAACGCGATCTGGCTGGCTGTTCTGGTGATGGGGCCGGGTATCTCGCTGGCCTTGCAGCGTAATCGCGGCATCGACCAGCTGGCCCAACCGCCCGTTTCCCCCTACCGGGATCTGACCGCTACAATCAACCGCTACGCGCCGCCGGGCGGGCGGATGGTGGTCTGGGGCTGGCTGAACCGGCTGCATCCGGAGACGGGCCTGCGGCTGGGCACGCGGTTTATTCCGCTCTACTATCCGGTCGTGCCGGGGCCGGAGCAGGCGTATTTCCTGAGCGTCTACGAGCGGGATCTGCGCGCGAACCGGCCGGCGGTGTTCGTGGACGGCACGCCCCTGTTCCGGGCCTATCAGCCCTATAGGCCGGAGCGGTATCCGGGGATCTGGCGCTTGCTGCAGACGGACTACCGGCTGGTGGCTACGGTGGATTCGGTGCGGGTCTGGAGGCTTAAGGTTGATTAACCACGGAGTTAATTTCACAGAGTTAGCCGGAGAAAACACTGAGCAACTCCGTGCAAAAACTCCGCGCAACTCCGTGGTTAACCAAACTAACGCTCAGCCTGCCCCCGCCCCGGTCCGGAAAACGTGTAGGTCAGCTTCCAGGTAAATACCTTCCCCGGCTGAAGATCAATTCCGATATATGGCTCCGGCGACAGGTTAGCCGGATTGGCCCAGAAGGCTAGTTTCGCCAGGGGTCGGTCGCCCCGTACCTGCACCGCCGCCCCCGTTCGGCGGTTTTCCACCCGAATCGCATAGGCATCCGCGCCCGTTCCGTAGCCCGTCAGCAGCGTGTACATCCCCTCGCCCCGCTTGAAGGGCCGCGTCAGTGTCAACTGCTTGCCGTTCAGGGCTGCTTTGGCGTCCAGCGGACCGTCCGGCTGGGGCGTAAAGGGGAAGGTCACCGTAAAGTCGGGGCCGGTGGGCTGCTGGTCTAAGACGAAAAAATTGTGGTTATAGACCGTGGTCGTCAGGGGCCGCTTTCCGGTATTTTCCAGTCGGTGTTCCAGAACCAGCTCGGGTTTGCCTTTGGTCAGCCGAACGACCTTCTGGTAGCGGTAGCCGTAGCCCGAGGCGTCAGTGAGTTCGTGGGTAAACGTTACCCGGTCGGCCTGGGGTTTAACCGTCCACCGGCCGGGGTTGGCGATGGGGTAGCGGATGGTAAAGTGGTTGGGGCGCTCATCAAGCCGCTGGAGCATGCCGACACCGATTTTCAGAAAGGACTCGCCCGCTTTCGTCTCGTCGTGGCCGATGGCGGCGAATTCCTCCACCGGGCCGGTAATGGCGTCGTGCAGGTAGGGATCATAGGGTTGCTCGTTCCATTCGCCAAAGTATCCGTGGCCCCGGTAGTCCAGGGCCGCCACCACGCCCGACCAGTCGAAGCGCGAGCCCCGGTAGTAGCCGCGCTGGGCGTCGGGCAGGTAGAGCGTCGCCTTGACGATACCATTGGCGATGGTTGCCTGGGGAGGGGTCGGATCCGGCTGGGCTCCCAGCAGCAGGGCCATAACCGGCAGGATCAGTAGGGCTTTCATGGGCGTCGGTTTTCCGGTAAAAGCCTCCGCCTGACCGGGTTTACCCACAAACCTAGTCGCAGTGTACCGGCTGGCCGGGCTGGGCGACCAGGGAAAACATCTGGTCAATCTGCGCCAGCGTGGCCCGGTCGACCGAAAGGGGCAGCTCGGCCAGTTCGGCGCGCCGCATCCAGCGGCAGCCCGCCGTTTCGTTGGTGTCGCTAAGCAGGGCACCGCCCGTCGGAACGCAGTGGATGAAGAATTTATACACGTACCAGGGCTGGGGCGGGTGGGCATGCTTGCGCTTGTCGAACACGGCCAGCAGCCGCTCGGCCCGAACTTCCAGGCCCGTCTCTTCCCGGGCTTCCTTCTCGGCCACTTCGAAGGGCGAATAGCCTACGTCGGCCCAGCCGCCGGGCAGCGTCCAGCGGTTGTCATCGATTTTTTCCTGGACCATCAGAATTTCTTCGGTGCCCCGGAAGACCACGACCCGGACATCGACCTTAGGCGTCGGATAGCCCCATTCGGCCGAAAAGGCCTCCGCGAAGGCTTCGGGCGTTCCGTTGCCGAGGGCGGCCATGAGCCGAAAGCTGATAGCCTGTACTTCCTGGTAGCGTTCAATATCGTAGCCGCTGGTGGAGTAGGTGAGCCCGGTCTGGGCGATGGCCTGCAGGCGCTGGGCGAGCAGGAGTAGTTCGGTTGCTTGCATGCGGTTGGGAAATCGGTCGGGCAAAACTACGCCAGGGGCTTCAATGAACCACGGCGGGCCGCAGGCCTTTGCGCAATTCGCTGGGATTAACGGCCATTTTCGCCTTGTAGATCCGGGAAAAATAATGCACCGATTCAAAGCCGCAGCGCGAGGCAATCTCCGACAGGGTATCGTCCGTGGTATGGATCAGCTGCTCGGCATGGCGCAGTTTCAGCATGAGCTGGTACTGGTTGAGCGAGGTGCCCGTAATTTCCTTGAACGATTTCCGCAGCCAGGCGTAGCTGATGCCCTGCCGGGCGGCGATCTGTTCAAAGTCGATATCCTGGGGCCAGCGGGAGTTGATTTCTTTCTTGACGTCGCCGACAATCTTCTCCTTGCGCGACAGGGTCTGGTTGTTCAGCAGCGCGGAGGTGTAGACAATTCCCAGCAGCTGGATCAGCAGAAACGAAGCCAGTTTCTGGAAGGATTCAACCCGCACTTCCATCACATCCAGCAGGCGCTCGAAGGTGGCGATAAATTCCGCATTGAAGCCGACCTTGATGATTGGGTGCTGCGGGTTGAAGCATTCCTGTTCGAGCAGGTAGCGGGCGTAGGAGCCCGAAAAGCCTACCCAGTATTCCTCCCAGCCCGATTCCAGGACGGGTTTGTAGCGGTGCCAGACGCCGGGGTAGAGCAGGATGACCGTCCCGGCTTCGATCGGCTGGGGCGGCATGCCGCTGGCCTCGAACAGCCCCTCGCCCTTGCAGATGTACAGCAGCTGGTATTCTTTGAGGATGCGTCCCTTTTCCCAGTCGAAATAATGACTCTCCGGGTGACCGGCGTCCGGGTAGTTGCGATGGGCCGGATGGATGTGGTGCCCGAGTGTCCGGATCGTCACGTTCAGGCTGTCATCCAGCTTATCTTCCGGGAAAGTGAAGTAACGCCGAAAAGTCTTCATAGCAAAAAATGCAAAACAATTCTCAATACGGACAACACATCCCCGAACAAAGTACAATAAATTTGCTGAATAAGATAAGGAACCGGGCAATTACCCCCTTGACCTCCGGTTCGCTTCGGGACAAATTGAGCCTGGTTCTCAGTAAGCAAACGAAGACCTAACCTTTTCGTTACGTTCTATCCTCCTAAACCCACTAACCCACGTACCATGCAGGTCATTTTAGGTCTGATCTTTCACACGATCGGAGGCGGTTTCTCGGGCAGCTTCTACATGCCCTTCAGTAAGGTAAAAGGCTGGTCCTGGGAGAGTTACTGGATTGTCGGGGGCCTCTTCTCCTGGCTCATCGTACCGCCCCTGGCCGCTTACCTGACTATCCCGGACTTCTCCGCCATCATCGCCTCGGCTGATTCGGGCGTGAAGGGCATTACCTTCCTGATGGGCCTGCTCTGGGGCATTGGCGGGCTTACCTACGGCCTCGGGGTCCGCTACCTGGGCATGTCGCTGGGCAATTCCGTAGTCCTGGGCTTCTGTTCGGCCTTCGGGGCGCTGGTACCGTCGGTTTACTACAATTTCAATCCCGTCCGGGGCAAGGCTTCGTTTACCGACATGCTCGGCTCGACCGGTGGTCAGCTGGTGATACTGGGCGTTCTGGTTTGTCTGATCGGCATTGCGATTTCGGGCAGAGCCGGCATCATGAAGGAGTCCGAGCTGTCGGAAGAGCAGAAAAAAGCCAGCGTGAAGGAGTTTGCCATCGTCAAGGGGCTGATCATCGCCATTATTTCGGGCATTTTGAGCGCCTTCTTCAACTTCGGCATCGAAGCCGGCAAGCCCCTGGCTGACCAGGCCGTCGAGCAGGGGAGCAACCCGCTGTTCCAGAATAATGTGACCTACGTTGTCCTGCTCTGGGGCGGGCTGACCACCAACCTCCTCTGGTGCCTCTACCTGAACTTTCGGAACCGGTCGTTCGGGGATTATACCAACACCCGGACGCCCATCGTGTCCAACATCCTCTTTGCGGGGATCGCCGGGACGATGTGGTTCCTGCAGTTTTTCTTTTACGGCATGGGCGAGAGCAAACTCGGCAACGGAGCCAGCTCCTGGATTACGCACATGGCGACCATTATCCTCACGGCCAACCTCTGGGGGCTGTACCTGAACGAATGGAAGGGCGTGAGGCCCCAAACCTTCCGAACCTTCCTGCTCGGCATCGGCATCATCCTCTTGTCCATCGTGCTGGTGGGGATTGGGAATGCACTTTGAATATTGAGTGATTTAGTGATTGAGTGATTGAGCGAAGAACTCATCCACGCTCAATCGCTCAATCGCCCATTCACCGCTGAGGCGGACCGCTCAATCGCTCAATCACTCAATCTCTCATTCACTCAATCATACCATGCTTTCATCCACGAATACCTTCCGCCACGTCAGTTACCTCTGGGACGAAGCAAGGGCCGCTGAATTGGCGGGCGACGAAGTCGGGCTGTTTATTTATCGTTCCAACCTGCTGGGGGCTGACCTGCGGCTGACGAATTACGGTGGCGGCAACACCTCCGTCAAGATTACGGACAAGGACCCGCTTACCGGTCAGGCGGTCGAAGTCATGTGGATCAAAGGGTCCGGCGGCGACATCGGTACCCTGACCAAAGCGGGCTGCGCGGCCCTGTACATGGACCGGCTGCGGAACCTCGAAAAGGTCTACCGGGGGCTGGAGTTTGAGGACGAGATGGTGGAACTGTTCAACCACTGCATCTTCGACCTGAACTCCAAGGCGCCGTCGATCGATACGCCCCTGCACGGTTTTCTACCCTTCAAACACATCGACCACCTGCATCCCGACGCGGCCATCGCCATTGCGGCGGCCAAAGACGGCCGGCGGATTACGGAGGAACTCTTTGGCGGGACAGTGGGCTGGGTCGACTGGCAGCGGCCGGGCTTCGACCTGGGGCTAAAGCTGCGGTCCTGCCTGGACGAAGCCGCCGCCCGGGGCGTGCAGCTGCGGGGCATCATGCTCGGCTCGCACGGCCTCTTTACCTGGGGCGATACCGCCAACGAAAGCTATGTCAACACCCTGGAGGTGATCGAAGCCTGCGCCGAGTACCTGGAAGCGAACTACGGCAAAACCCGGCCGGTCTTTGGGGGTCAGAAGGTGGAAAGCCTGGCGCCGGAAACGCGGCGGAGCCAGGCGGCCAAACTGGCGCCGGTGCTGCGGGGCTTTTGTTCATCCGAACGGTCGATGGTCGGGCATTTTACCGACGATGAGCGGGTGCTGGAGTTTGTCAACGCGCACGATCTGGCCAGACTGGCACCGATGGGCACCTCCTGCCCGGACCACTTCCTGCGGACCAAGATCAGCCCGCTGGTGCTGGAGCTGTCGCCGGACGAAGACCTTTCGGACCTGGCCGCGCTCAAGGCGAAGCTGGAGCCGGCCTTTGCCACCTACCGGCAGCTTTATACCGACTACTACAACGCCTGCAAGCACCCCAATTCGCCGGCCATGCGCGACCCGAACCCGGTCGTGATTCTGTACCCGGGGGTCGGCATGTTTACCTTCGCCAAGGACAAAACCACCGCCCGGCTGGCGTCGGAATACTACATCAACGCCGTCAACGTCATGAAAGGGGCCGAGGCGGTGTCGGAATACACGGCCCTGCCGCGCCAGGAGGCCTTTAACATCGAATACTGGCTGCTGGAAGAAGCCAAGCTCCAGCGGATGCCTAAGCCCAAGGCGCTTTCGGGCCGGATCGCGCTGGTGACCGGCAGCGCGGGCGGCATCGGTAAGGCCATTGCGAAGCGATTTGCCCAGGAGGGCGCCGTCGTGGTGCTCAACGACATCAACGAAGAGCGGCTGGCGGGAGCCAAGGAGGAGTTTGTGAAGCTGTTCGGCAAGGATGCGGTAGCGACGACCACCCTGGACGTGACGAAGGCCGCCAGCATCCAGGAGGCCATGACCGCCGCCTGCCTGGCCTTCGGTGGGGTGGATCTGATTGTCAACAATGCCGGTATCAGCATTTCGAAGCCCATCGATGAGCATACGGAAGCGGACTGGGACCGGCTCTACGACATCCTGGTGAAAGGTCAGTTCCTGGTTACCCAGGCGGCCGTTGGCATCATGCGGAAACAGGGCATCGGCGGGGATATTATTAACATCGTCAGCAAAAACGCCCTGGTGTCCGGGCCCAATAATGCCGGGTACGGCTCGGCCAAGGCCGCGCAGCTGCACCTGAGCCGGCTGAACGCGGCTGAGCTGGGCGCAGACCGCATCCGCGTGAATACGATCAATCCGGATGCCGTCATCGCCGATTCCAACATCTGGGCGGGTGGCTGGGCCGAGGGCCGCGCAAAAGCCTACGGCATCACGGTCGAGGAACTGCCGGCCTATTACGCCAAGCGCACGCTGCTCAACGAGTCGATCCTGCCCGACGATATCGCCAACGCCTGCTTTGCCTTCGTGGGCGGCCTGCTCAGTAAGTCGACGGGCAACGTCCTGAACGTCGATGGCGGGGTAGCCATGGCCTTTGTTCGCTAATGCATCCGGCGGGTGGCCTATTGGCTGCCCGCCTACACCCTTTTCCGCTACAGCACCATGCAACTAAACCCTGAACGGATTGCCGACTTTAACCAGCGGACGCTCAAGCGTCACCAACAGGCGCTGGCCTACTGGACCGAGGAGGTCGCCACGGCCGAATCCATCATCCAGAAACTGATTGATTTTCAAATCGCTATTCCGAGCTGGGCGCTGGGAACGGGCGGAACGCGCTTCGGGCGCTTCCCCGGCGGGGGCGAACCGCGGAGCCTGGAAGAAAAAATTGCGGACGTCGGCCTGCTGCACGCCCTGAACCGGGCGAGCGGGGCCATTTCCCTGCATATTCCCTGGGATATTCCCTCTGATCCCCAGGCCATCAAAGACCTGGCCGCCAGCCACAGCCTGCGTTTCGACGCCGTCAACTCGAATACCTTCCAGGATCAGCCGGAGCAGGCGCTGAGCTACAAATTCGGCTCGCTGCAGCATACCGACGCGGCCGTGCGACGGCAGGCCATCGAGCACAATATCGAGGTGATCCGCCACGGTGAGGCGCTGGGGTCCAAGTCGCTGACGGTCTGGCTCTCGGACGGCTCCTGTTTCCCGGGTCAGCTGAACTTTCGGAAAGCCTTCGACCGTACGCTGGACAGCCTCCGGGAAATCTACGCGGCTCTTCCCGCCGACTGGAAGGTGTTTGTCGAATACAAAGCCTTCGAACCGAATTTCTATTCGATGACCGTGGGCGACTGGGGCAGCAGCTACCTGTACGCCAGCAAGCTGGGTCCGCAGGCCTACACGCTGGTCGACCTGGGCCACCACCTGCCCAACGCCAATATCGAACAGATCGTCGCGATTTTGCTCCACGAAGGCAAGCTGGGTGGTTTCCACTTCAATGATTCGAAGTACGGCGACGACGACCTGACCGTGGGTAGCATCCAGCCCTATCAGCTGTTCCTGATCTTCAATGAGCTGGTCGACGGCATGGACGCCCGGGGTATGAACCATGCCGAGGATCTGGGCTGGATGATCGACGCCAGCCATAACGTGAAAGATCCGCTGGAAGACCTGCTCCAGAGCGTGGAAGCCATTCAGATCGCCTACGCCCAGGCGCTGCTGGTCGACCGGGCGGCCCTGGAGGAAGCCCGTGAGGCCAACGATCCGGTCACGGCCCAGGAAATCCTGCAGGATGCCTTCCGGACCGATGTGCGCCCACTGGTCGCCGAAGCCCGTCGCCGCGCCGGGGGCGCCCTCCAGCCCCTGGCCCTCTTCCGCCACCTGAACGTCCGCCAGCAGCTGATTGCTGAGCGGGGGTTGAAGACGGTGGCTACGGGACTTTAAGTTGGTTTATGGTTTATGGTTTATGGTTTAGGGTTTATGGTTGCTCCGCCAATGATAGTTGGCTGGGCGGTGCAACCATAAACCCTAAACCATAAACCATAAACCTTAAACGGCAACCCCAATCGCCTTCCGAACCGCCGGTGCCACGACCGTTCCCAGCAGTTCTATCGCTCGTAGAACCTGGGCGTGGGGAAGGGTTCCGACGCTGATGTGCAGCAAAAAGCGCGTGAGGCCGAAGATTTCGTATTCGTAGAGGATTTTGTCGATGACCTGCTGCGGACTGCCGACCAGCAGGGCGCCGTCCGGCTCCCGCATCCATTCGTACTGCTGGAGGCTCATCGGCGCCCAGCCCCGTTCGCGGCCGAGCTGGCTCATGACGTAGGCGTAGGGGCCGTAGAATTCGTCGGCGGCCCGCTGCGAGGTCTCGGCGATGTAGCCGTGGGAGTGAACCGCCAGCTGCAGCTTCGCCGGATCGTGCCCGGCCTTCGTCCAGGTGTCGCGGAAAAGTTTGGTGTAGGGCACAAAGCGTGACGGACTACCCCCGATAATGGCCAGGGCCATCGGCAGCCCGTAGGTAGCGGCCCGCACGACCGATTCCGGCGTGCCGCCCACCGCGACCCAGATCGGCAGTTCGGGCTGGTAGGGGCGGGGGTACACGCCCCGGTCGTTGATAGCCGGCCGGAACTGCCCTTTCCAGGTGATTTTTTCGCTTTTGTTGAGCTGAATCAGCAGGTCGAGTTTTTCGGCGAAGAGGGCGTTGTAATCCTGCAGGTTATCGCCAAAGAGCGGATACGATTCAATGAACGAACCGCGCCCGGCCATGATTTCCGCCCGGCCTTTCGACAGCAGGTCGACCTGCGCAAAGTCCTGAAAGACCCGCACGGGATCGTCCGAGCTTAAGACCGTGACCGCGCTGGAGAGCTTAATTTGTTTGGTCCGTACCGCCGCCGCGGCGAGCACTACCGCCGGGGAGCTTACGATGAAGTCCGGGCGGTGGTGCTCACCGATGGCGAAGACGTCCAGGCCCAGCTGGTCGGCCAGTTCGACCTCTTCCAGCAGGTTCTGCATCCGCTCATAGGGGCTGCGCAGCTTGCCCGTGGCGGGATCGGGAGTATTTTCGACGAAGGTGGAGATGCCTAGTTCCATAATTCGTGTAGCTACAAGATTTTTTTGGCTAACACGAAACGGACCCCAAATCGTTGCATTCCCCGCTGCTTACTGCGGACGGCTTTCGAAAATCTTCAGGGCTTCGTCGTCTTTGTACTTGACAATCTGCTGTTTGAGCTGCGACTTCAGACTGGCCGTGATCGCCTCATAGCCTTTCTGGCCGTAAAGGTTCTTCATGTTCTGGGGGTCTTTCGTGATGTCGTAGAGTTCCCAGAAATCGTCGGGGCCGTAGAAGCGCGCCAGGGTGTAGCGGGCCGTCCGCAGGCCAAAATGGGGCGAAACGGCATGCGGCTCCGGGTATTCGTAGTAATGGTAGTACGCATCCGAGCGCCAGGGTGCTTTTTTACCCGTCAGCAGCGGCAGGAAGGACTCGCCCTGGATGTCTTTGGGAATGGTCGTGCCGGTCAGGCCGAGGATGGTCGGAGCCCAGTCGATGTTGGAGACCACCTGCCGGACCTGCGTGCCCGGTTTGATGACGCCCGGGTAACGGACCACAAACGGCGTTTTGAGTGATTCTTCGTAGATCCAGCGCTTATCGAACCAGCCGTGTTCGCCCAGGTAGAAGCCCTGGTCGGAGGTGTAGATCACGACCGTATTCTGGGCCAGTCCGGTGCGGTCGAGGTAGTCGAGCAGCCGGCCGATGTTCCGGTCGAGGGAATTGGCCGTCGCCAGGTAATCCCGCATGTACCGCTGGTACTTCCACTCCACCAGCGCCCGGCCGCTGAGTTGCTGTTCGTCGAACTGCTTGCTGACCTTCCCCTCGTAGTACGGCTGAAAGGCGGCTTTCTGTTCGGGCGTGAAGCGGCCGTAGGTGGCGGGACTGGGGGCGTAGTTGGCGTGAACTTTCAGGTCTTCCTTCAGGCGCATCGTTTTTTCGATCGACATATCCTGCTTCTGGGCGGCGAGGCGCCCTTCGTAGGTGTCGTAGAAGTTCGGCGGCAGGGGGAAGGTCACGTTATCGTAGGCACCCAGGTCTTCGGGGGCGGGCAGCCATTCGCGGTGGGTAGCTTTGTGGCCCACGACCAGGAAGAAGGGCTTGGATTTGTCGCGCTGGTCGAGCCATTCGGTGGAGAGCCGGGTAATGACGTCCGTGACGTAGCCCGGTTGCCGGGTGGTTTTGTTCTTCGAGTCGACAAAGTCCGAATTGTAGTAGCTGCCGTGGCCGGGCAGAACGTTGAGGTAGTCAAAGCCGTTGGGCAGCGCGCCAAGGTGCATTTTCCCCACCCAGGCGGTCTGGTAGCCATTTTTCTGGAGTTCTTCCGGAAAGACGGGCTGGTTGACGTTAAAGACTTTTTCGTTAAACTTATAGCCGTTCAGGTGGCTGAGCTTCCCCGTCAGCAGCGTCGCCCGGCTGGGTCCGCAGATGGAGTTGGAGACGACGTTGTTGTAAAAAATCGCCCCTTCCCGCGCGATGCGGTCGATGCTCGGCGTCTTCGCCAGCCGGCTCCCGTAGGCACTGATGGCCTGGGCCGTATGGTCGTCGGAGATGATGAAAATGACGTTAGGGCGGGCCGCGCTAGGCCGACCTGCGGCAGGCTGATTGGCAGCTAAGGTCGCATTCGGTTCAGGTACCTCCGGCGCGAAGGCGCTGGCCAGCAGCAGGAGGGCGGTCAGGGAAGTCAGGAATTTGAGCGTCATAGGGTTTAGGATTGGGGTCGCGCGGCTTGAGGTTGCGCGGGGTATTAGGTGGCAAAATACGGAGTTTGGGGGAGAAGTGTGGCTGGCATGGAAATTACTCGGATGACCCCTCGTTAGGCGTAGACTGAAGTCTACGCCGCTGGGTTAGCCGGTCTCTGACCGGCGAAAACCACCCTATAAAGTGAAGTTCGATTGTCCAGAGGTGATCCCGGTTAAACTGATAAAAATTTCAAGCGCGCCCTAAAATCGTGTCAAAAAAGTAAATTGAATTGTGCCTACTTGCTTAAATACAACCAAAACGGAATACGCTGCATAAAGAATAACTTATAATAACCGTACTATGCCTACCAACAAGGCATGGCCCATAAGGCATAAAGTATATAACCAGAGTATGACCACTAAAAAACTAATCACAGCAACCGGCACCATCCAAATAAACAAAAGCCTCAAAACCGTATTTGATTTCGTTGCCAATCCAGGGAATGACCCGGCATGGCGGACCGAAATAAACCAGAGCCAGGTAGAGGGGACCTTACAAGTGGGGACCAACGTGTTGGAGTATTCTTACCTGTCCAAGAAAGCACCCAATAATCTGGTGGAACTAAGGTGTGTGCAATTCGACAGAAACCGCCTTGCCGTCTTTGAAACGCCGGAGCACGGCCGATTTTTCCAGAGGAGCGAACGCCAGGTAACGGCTGTTTCGGATAACGTGACAAACCTGGTTTATACACTTGCGTTCGATTCGGCCATTGTAAAGTTTGCCTTAGGATTTTCGCTGCCTGGATTTATTATTTCGTTCAAGGCCAATGCCGATATGAAGAAATACTTACGGCAGTTAAAGACGATACTCGAGAAAACGGAAACTAGCTAACAGCCTACCGGTGCGGCTGTGCCATCCCTTTCTGGTGCACGCGGCGCAGGACCACCGGGGCACTTCTCCCAAGTTCATGGCGCAGCCTCCTTTACTCACCCCAACCGACCTGAACGGACCCGAAAGCACGTTAGTCCCCGTAGCGCAGGCGATTCAGCAGGGGATCGCGGGGTAAAATAATTTATCCAGGCGATTAAGGGTCCGGATGGAGTATGCCAGCGGCATCCGTACAGCACAAAAAGTTGGGAGTTTATTTTTTATGACAGCTGTCGCGGCAACGCTTTACGCAAAGAATCGCTTACCGAAGCACCTTGGCATGAAGAACCTCTTTTGGACAGCCTATAGCCGTGGCGACAGGCATGACACGATCCGTAAGCTGAAGGAAACCGTCGCTGGCTACGGCGACCTGGTTGACTTCAGGTTCTTTTCCGACATTTCCATCGTCGTCACAATCGAGATCCAAGAGCGGAACGTGAATTTCCTCTACGGGAAACTGAGCGAGTTGCTGTCCCTGGACGAGGCTGAGAGCCTGCCTTCCAATTCAGAACGGGAGCGGGTGATTTACCTGAATGTAACTTTTGCCCGGGCAACCGGCAATCTGACCATTGACGTTCCTTCGGTCCCGGGTTAACCAAGCCTCAGGCGTGCCGTCAGCCATCCAGGAAGACCGCATGAAGACCCTGTAGCCCCGTTTACCGAAGGATTATTGACACCAACCGAAAAAAGTTGGCCGCCTGTTTGGAAGTATACAATTCGCTACTACTTTTGTGACTGATTAGTCAATCTATTCAGATGGACAAGCGAGAAAAAATCCTCGAAACCGCCCTGAAGCTTTTTGTAGACCATGGCTTTCACGGTACGGCAACCGGGAAAATCGCCAAGGAAGCCGGGGTGGCTAACGGGACGGTCTTTAACTACTTCAAGACCAAGGACGAACTGGTAGTAGCGTTGTACGTCCACATAAAAGAAGACATGGCCGCATTTCTGGCCAAAAACACGGTAGCAAGTGCTGGCGTAAAGGAGACCATGAAAGCCCAGTTTCTGGCTTCGCTGTTCTGGGCGCTGGACAACCCGCTGAAATTTAGGTTCATTCAGCAGTTTCACACCTCGCCTTACCTGGGCCAGGTAAAGCAGGACGTCATGGACAGCCAGGCCATGCCGCATCTGGCACTCATTCAGACGGGTATCGACCAGGGCCTGCTCAAAAAACTTCCCGTCGACTACCTGTTCGCCCTGATCAGCAGCCAGACCTTCGGGGCTTATCAGTACCTGAGCACCAGACCACTGACGAAGGTTCAACAGCACGAAACCATCGAACTGACGTTTGAACTGCTCTGGGACATGCTGAGTTAATTTTTTTGCGCTTAAAAATGACTGATTAGTCAATCAATTTTAAACTCAATTACCAATTATTCGACCAAACAAAAACATGAACAATCCCATGAAGAAGACAATTTTCATCACCGGCACAAGCTCCGGAATCGGCAAAGCCGCGGTTGAACTTTTCGCCCGGCAAGGCTGGAATGTAGTCGCAACCATGCGAAACGCGCATCTCCATTCTTCGCTCTTTCAGGACTTGCCTACTGTCACGGTTTACGAACTGGACGTAACCAACCTGGAACAGGTGAATTCGGTAGCGGAACGCGCTATCCAACAGGTTGGCCTCATCGACGCGGTGGTTAACAATGCCGGGTACTGCCTGATGGGTCCTACCGAGACCTCCACGATGGAGCAGATCCGGAGACAGTACGACACGAATGTGTTCGGGGTCTTTGCGGTAACCAAAGCGTTCATACCCCACTTTCGGGCAAACGGGGGCGGTATGTTTATCAACATTGCCTCGTCCAGCGCTCAGTTCAATTACCCCTTCATCGGGGCGTACGGCAGCAGCAAGTGGGCCGTACGGGGGCTGACCGAGTGCCTGGGTATTGAGCTGGCCCCCTTCAATATCGAAGTAAAAGCCATTTATCCGGGTGTTCACGCGACCAAAATTTTCACCAAGCTGGACCACGGGACTGCCGACGGCAACGAGGCTTTCCGGGCCTATAAACCGTATCATGATAACTTCTTTTCGGGCCAGGTCAGTATCCCGGAAGTAACCTCACCGACCAATATTGCCAATGAAGTCTGGAGAGCGGTGAACGACCGGAACGGTAAACTCCACATTGTTTCTGGTGGTGATGCCCGGCTGTTTGCTTTCCTGAAAAGAATCCTTCCCCAACGGGCTTTCCAGAAACTGCAGATCCGGAGCATCATGCAGCCCGCCAGCCAGGGCGAAATTGGGTTTGCCAAATGGCTGATGGGGAATAATACGGAAAAACTGGAGGTGTCTTTGAATTAAGCCCACGCAGCGTCATGGACTTCTCTCACTCGATTACAGCCTACTATCAGGGCGAAAAAGCGGAGGCTATTCTGTTGACTATCGTGGGGGCGCTCGTTTGCGCGGGGTTCGTTTTCCTGTCCCTGCGTTACCCGTCCGAATTGGTTAAAGGGTTACGGTATCCGGTCGGGCTGTTTATCCTGATTGCGCTTTTCGCCGGGTCCTTCAATGCTTACAACAATGCACGGCGTCTGCGCGAACTGCCCGGCCAATACGCCCAGGATCAGGCAGCATTTATCCAGGGCGAAATTCAACGGTTTGACGGGAAAGGCGGGGTAAACACCTGGTGGTTGCCGCTGAATATAGCCTGGTCTCTTCTGGTGGTCGCCGGCCTAACCCTGTACGTTGTCAGGCCTGGCTTTTACAGTAAAGGCCTTGCGATAGGGGTTCTGTTTCTCGGCTTTTCCGGCTTACTGATTGACGCTTTTGCGAAACAACGGGCCGTGTTATACACCGAACACCTGTACCAGCAACAGGGCTTACTTAAGAAGGATAGCCGGTAAGCCGGTGTCGGCGAAACGGTGCGGACGGAAATTCGTCAAAAATGGATTTCCGTCCTCTTTATTCTACCTTGTGCCAGCAGCTGCAAACCTTGCCAGTTCTTCTGATAACCAGTAGCGGATCGGATGTGCCTGACGCCCGTCTAACCTCTAACCCATGCAACAACCTCCACTCCAAACCGTCTCCCTCCGCCTCATTATCGAAAAGCCATTGGCCGGCCTTCTATATGCCCTCCAACAGGGGAGTGGGAGCGGTTATGAGACCGTCCAGACCCAGCAATCGGAGGGCGGCGATCTGTCCTTTTACCTATCCCTGCCCGTTAGGCGGGACAAAGCGGGTGAGCTGACGTTTGCCGGCCCGTTGGTGCAGGGGCCTCCCGGCGAACGGTTCCTGTATGTTAACCTTGGCAGCTATGCCGGACAAGGGGGACCCGTCCATAGCGGCCGGCTGAAAGTGCCCCTGCCGGTGCTAACGGACGATCTGCTGAAAGAGGCGCAGCAGGGCCAAGTGCTGCAGGGGCGCATTCCGGGCACCAACGTAAAGAACGGCCGGCCGACCATGGCGAGTGTGCAGCTGATTGGGGGTTGGGTCGTTTAAAAATGCCGGTCTGAGATGGCACCGGCCACCCGGCGGCAAACACGACAGCGTAGTCAGAGACTAGGCTGAACGACGACACTCCGCTGAACGAAGACTACGCCAATCGAAGAGCGACTTGGGGATCTTTGGCTTAATCCGGTGAGGAAAAGCTGTCCTTAAGTGAAGGGCCTATTTGGTGTTACCTGATTCGTTTGCAATCAGGATCAGGAAAGGGTTTTCTGCGCTTTCTTTCAGGTAATTCTGGTAATAGGCATGGGTCATTAAATCGATCTGATAAAGATAGCCTTCCGGCTGACGGGCATTTTTATGCACGTAACTACGCGAGTAAGAGGCTATATCACTGGCCTTTAATGACGTACTGGCGAAGTTTCGGGTTCGTTTGCCGTCCACCCAAACGCCAAATTTTTTCGGGTTTTTCCAGGATGCGAACACAGCCTCCGTTGGGGTTTTCGGACCTTGCGGTGGGACGAGCCGGACCCGCTTTTTCTCCTCGGGCGATAGTTGGGCATACGTCTTTCGCACAATGGGTTTACCGGGATGAATGGGTATGGCCACTAATTTATCCGCAAAACGTTGTTCGAAGTCCGAATCGGATGTCTTCGGTATGGCCTGAGGAGGCTTGGCGTTGCGGGTGGGTGAGACGGATGGTTGAGTCGTCTGGGCGATGGTTGAGGTCCCGAAGAGCAAAGGCAGCACCAATAAAAAGGCAATGGCCGTACAACCGGCAAGCCATTTTCTAAAGACGGGTGTGTGCGTGGTCATCATGATGAATCGTTGTTTTGTGGTTTGGAACGTGAAGGCACTGGTTAAGGGCATGGGGGAAGGATGCTGCATCCGGCTTAGAATAAGCCGCTGGTAATCCGTAATTCGTTGAAATTTTCGATTAACCGTCTCGTCGGCGAGAAATTCGTGATTGAGCTGGATTGCTTTTTTAAACTGCCAGAGGATGGGATTGAACCACCCGAGGCAAAGCAGTAATTCAATCAGCAGGATATCGAGGGTGTGCCGTTGCCGGGCATGGACGAGTTCATGGGTAAGCAGTTCGTTATGGATGTCAGGGTCGCTAAAAGCGGCTTTGTCGACGAATACGTAATGAAGGAAGGTAAACGGAAGGTTAGGTGCGGTGGAGTGAACCAGGACTGCCCCGGGAACCTGCCGCCTGGGTTGGCGACGCGCTTGCCCAAGTAAGAAAACCATGTTTCTCACGAATCGCAGCGTGAACAGGCCGGTCCCCAGTAGGAAGGGCAGCAGCCACCCCGATGGCCAGGATGAATTCTCAGGCGCGGCAGGATCGGCTGGTTCCGCAAAGGGAGCAACCAGGGGCAGCTTGACGTGCGCCACGGGTAAAACAGAGTGGGCTGCGTCGATTGGGTGGCTGTGCCAGCGGTTAGCCGGAATGAGCGGGGCGCTCACCGATACAAGCAGAATGGCTAGCAGATAAAAGCGCTTCAGCCGGTGTACCGCCTCTTTTTCGAGCCAGACTTTGTAGAGGCCATACGTCATGAGCAAGCAAAGGCACGATTGAAAGAGATAGGCAGTCATGACTTTTTCTTCCGGATTTGCTCATCGATTAGGTTCTTCAGGGCTTCGAGTTCCTGAGCCGACAGATCAGCTCGGGTGGCGAAGAAGGAGGCAAATTGGGCCGCCGAGTTATTGAAAAAGGTTTTGATCAACCCGTTCACATGACGGGCAGAATAGTCGTTTTTTGTAACGAGCGGATAATATTCCCGGGAATTACCGTACTCTCGATAGCTAACAAACCCTTTGTCAATCATTCGTTTAAGCAGGGTGGCTACGGTTGTAGCGGCCGGTTTCGGATCTCCATAGGCATCCAGCAAATCTTTCATGTACGCCTTTTCCAATGCCCACAGATGGTGCATAAGGTTTTCCTCTGCCGCTGATAATTTCATTTCTACAAGTTTAGAGGTGTTTCTACAAATGTAGAAATAAAACGGATAAAAAAAGCTTTTGTTGCGTTTAGGCCTGCCTTTTCCTGGTAAAAGGCTTAATCGGTAAACTCTTGTTCGGCTTGGGCGCTGATTATACTACGATGAGCGGCCGGTCTGAGACCGGCTAACGCCTCAGCGTAGACTGGAGTCTACGCTGAACCCACACTACGCCGCTGCGAAAGCCGATCACAAGTTCGGCGTAGTCTCTGACTACGCCGCCACGATGGCCGGTCTGAGACCGGCTAACGCCTCAGCGTAGACTGGAGTCTACGCTGAACCCACACTACGCCGCCGCGAAAGCCGATCACAAGTTTGGCGTAGTCTCTGACTACGCCGCCACGATGGCCGGTCTCAGACCGGCTCCCTTCTCAAACCGAAAGAAACAATAGCTGCAAAAACTGCTAAGGGCCGTCAGCAGGTGCCAGAGGGCGTGGCCCTGGAAGAAGGAATACGGGTCGCAGCCGACTTTGCGGACGTCCAATGTCCGGATGTAAATCGCCAGCACGACCAGCACGAAGCTGAGCAGAATCACCAGGGCCGAGCGCTGCCGCCGGAACTGGAAATAGTGAATCAGCATCCCGGCGTTCAGCAGCAGAATCAGGGCCGGGACGAGGCGGGCGCTCGGTATCCGGAGCGCCAGCGGCAGGAAGAGGAAAATGACGCCCACCAGGCCCGCGATCCAGCCTAGCTGCAGCGACCGCGTCCACGGCCGGTTAGGAGCGAGGTGGTAGACTGTGATGCCCAGCAGACTGATGAGAATGCTGTAGGTAGCGTTCATGTCGGCGCGCTGCCCGACATAGGTCAGCGAGGCGTGGAAAAAGGCGCTGCCGAAACTCAGGTACACAAAACAGGCTCCCATCAGCACCGACAGCAGTGGGAAGGCCGCCAGGCGGCTGGGCGGCGCGGGATTCCGGTGGTCCTCCCGGGCAATGAGCAGGATCAGCAGCCCGAAAAAGAGATAGGCCAGGTTCGAATACGTGTTGATGGGCTGGTGGAAAAACCGCTCGGGATGGTTGAACTCGCAGTACTCGACCGTAATGGCCGACTGGCTGACGGTCATGTTCGCCCAGATACCGGCCGTCAGCGTCGCGTCCAGCCCCAGCCAGAGGGCGAGCATAAGGAGGGTTCCGAGGGCGGCCCGGGGGATGAGTCTGATTAGCACGGGGGTAGATTTTATTCGGTTTACGTGTTCAATTTAGACCGGATTGGAAGGGAACGCCCAGCGGTAAGGTACAATTTTTTGCGAACAGGGTGTCTAGCCGGGCTTTCGGTGGCAGCCTGGGCGTTTACCGGGTTTGTAATTACGTTGGCCCTGGGGTAAAGCCATCGGAGAGGGCTTGCGACTGTGCCAGATGTCAGTTATATTTATGACAAACAACACACGATGGACTTGCTTACGGAAGCTGACTCACCTAACGGAGGCTTTGACCTGGTGGAGCAGGCTCGCGCCGGTGTCAGCCGGGCCAAAGTCGATGAAGTAGCCGGAGGCGTTGGCCTAACCGACCGCGAGATGGCCCGTATTCTGAACCTTTCAGAACGTACGCTGCACCGCATCTCGCCGGATGCCCGCCTGGACCTTAACGCCTCGGAACGGTTGCTGTTGCTTGAAACCCTTATTCAACACGGCCTGGAGGTCTTTGATGGCCGGTCCGAAGTGCTGGGTCGCTGGTTGCGCGTGCCCCTGCCCGAATTACGTCGGCAGACTCCGGTTTCGCTCTTGGACACCGTTACGGGTTTTGGCATGGTGCATGCGGTGCTTGGCCGCATTGAACACGGTATCTACGCCTAGACGATGGCCGGTCTACCCACCTTTGCGTATCGGCTCATTAAAGAACGGTTTATCGGTGCGCCCCTGGCTACCGAAGGGGCGCGTCGGTGGGGTGGTCGCTGGAATCCAGCCGGTACAGGCATTCTCTACACCTCGGCCACGCCTGAACTGACGCTGCTCGAGCAGCTGGTTCACCTGCCTACGTTGCCCTATGAGGATCTGCCCAGGCTCTATCTGCTGACTTTGGAATTACCCGAACATCCCCGGGTTATCGATCCCCATACGTTACCGGTCAACTGGCGCGACGAAGCCGAATTTTCGGCCAATCATGCCTTTCTTTCCGACTGGCTGACGAGCCCCGATGTCCTGGCAGTAGGCGTTCCATCGGCGGTCGTGTCGGAGTCGATGAACTACCTGCTGCATCCCCGACATTCCGCTTTTAATCAGGTTCGCGTGGTTGATACAAAACCCTTTGTCATCGATCCTCGCTTATGGCGTATGGCCTGATGGGCTCTAAAACACCATAGCAAACACACTCCCCTTCCCCGGCGTCGATTCCGCCTTGAGCTGCCCGCCGTGGAGCTGCATGATCTGCCGGGAAAGGCTGAGGCCAATGCCGGAACCGGTTTTCTTGGTGGTGTAGAAGTGAATGAAGATCTTTTCCAGGGCCTCGGGCTCGATGCCGGGGCCGTTGTCGACGACTCGGATAATCACCCGATTGTCGGTGGCCTGGGTTTCCAGCCGGATGCTGGGGCTGGGGCAGCCCGAAAGGCTCTCGGCGGCGGTTTTGAGGAGGTTAATCAGCACCATTTCGATCTGGCCGGCGTCGACGTAGACCGTCAGGTACGGGGCGGGCGTGGGTGTCAGGAACAGGATGCCCTGCTGCTGCAGGACGGGCTGAACGAGCTGAATCACGTTGCGCAGCAGGTCCTCCACCGCTATTTCGCCCCGCTTGGGCTGGGGAATGGCCGTGAAGCTGCGGTAGGCATCCACAAATCGCATGATGCCCCGGCCGCGGGTTTCGATCGTCGACAGGGCCTGGCGCAGATCGTCCAGGGCTTCAGCCGGGCCGCTCGGTTCTTCGCCGGCCGCCACGGGCAGGGCGGGGGCGAGGTCGGCCTCCAGAATATCGTGCATCGTCCCCACCAGCGAGACAATGGGCGTAATCGAATTCATGATCTCGTGCCGGAGCACCGTCGTCAGGTTCTGCCAGGCGTCGAGTTCCTTCTGCTGTAGCTCCGAGCGAATGTTCTGGAGCGAAGCCACCGTCACGGGCCGTCCGCGCAGGCTGACCGTCGAGCGCCGCACGGACAGTTCCTGTTCGCTCTGGGTCTGATAAACGGCCGGGGTACCCGGACGGGCGTTTTTCAGCAGTTCGGACAGGCCGGGGTGGACGGCCTCCAGTTCGCCCAGCGTCCTGAGCCGGTAGATGCCCAGCAGCCGCAGCGCTGCCTGGTTGATGAGTTCCACCTGCCCGGAGGCGTCGAACGACAGCAGCCCGACGCCTACCTGCTGTACAATGGTGTTCAGGTAGTGCAGGTTCGCTTCCTTCTCCGCCCGCGCCTGCCGGAAGGCCTCCAGCACCTCGTTGAACTGCTGGTTGAGCTCCGAAAAGCTTTCGCCGAGCGGGTTGTCCGCCTTGAAGGTCACGGCAAAGTCCGAGTACCGCACCGACTCCAGAAAGCGCGTCAGCTTGCGGTTCAGGCTGGTGACGTAGCGATAGAGATTAATGAATAAGGAACATTGAATAATGAACAGGATAAACCCGGGCAACGGCTGTTGCAGGGATAACCAGACGTAGCCCATCAGCCAGCCCACCGCGGTGAGCAGGATCAGTCGCCAGCCGATGCCCAGGATAAAACGGTTCATTGGCTCAGGCGATCCAGCTGAATTGGTATTCCAGGTGCGGTACCCGGGTTCGGTCGGCCACCCGACGCAGACGGGCCGGCAGGGCCATCAGGTAATCCCGGGCCCGCTGGGCGGCGTCGTTGAGGTCGGTGACGGTATCGATCTTCCACTCGTTGATCAGCGCCTCGACGATGTCGATGTAGTCGTTGGTCGTGTAAACCCCCAGGCGCTGGGCCGCGTCGGAGAAGTGGCTGAACGTCTGGCCGATCTTCGTGCCGGTTTCCCGCAGGAAATGGGCGGGCATGACGATTTTCTTGCGCATCATGTCTTCGAAGGCCAGCATCATCTCCGAGGGGTCAACGGTCAGAATCTCCTGGATAAACGCGCTGTAAGCCTTGGCGTGGCGCATTTCGTCGGAAGCAATCACGCCGCAGATCTTCGAGAGCTGCGGGCAGCCCGCCTGCTTGGCCAGCGTGGCCGTCCGGCGGTGGGAAATATTGGTAGCCAGTTCCTGGAAGGAGGTATAGACAAAATTCCGGTACGGATCCCGGCCGGTGCCGATATCGAAGCCGTCGGCGATCAGGTACTGGGTTGATACTTCCATGGCCCGCATGTTCACCCGGCCCGACAGGTACAGAAACTTGTTGAGCAGGTCGCCGTGGCGGTTTTCTTCGGCCGTCCAGGCCCGGACCCAGCGGCTCCAGCCCTGGTCGAAATCGCCCTGGTTGACGCCTTCCACTTCCATCAGCCAGGATTCGTAGGTCGGCAGGGCCTCTTCGGTAATCGTATCGCCGATCAGCACGGCGATGTAATCGTAGGTAAGCTCGCGGGCGCTTTCCCGCAGCAGTTTAACTTCCTCCAGAAAGTTCTCCTGGGTCGAGTCCGGCAGCAGGTCCGCCGGTTGCCAGTGGGTTTCCACCGGCTTGAGAAACTGTTCGAGAAATCCGTTTACTTTCCCGCCGATGAAGTTCATCACTTCCAGACGGCTTGCAGGTAAGTTCATAGGGTAAAGACCAAAGTTTGAATTATTCAATGGTTTATGGTTTAGGGTTTATGGTTTATAGTTGGCTCCGCCTGCTAGTCCAGCTTTAGGGCGAAGCCAACTATAAACTGTAAACCATAAACTATAAACCATAAACCGATCTGCCAATATACGCCGAAAAATACCCTCATCCCGGATTCTACCTTCGGGATTCGTACTTTTGGCGTTTGAATCGCCTGGGTGCCGCTTTTGGTCGCCCGCCGTATGTATGAAAAAACTGGTAGACTATCTCCTGAGCAGTATTTACCTGCTGTATTTCGGCCTGATCCTAGTCATCTTTCACCTTGCCCAGGTCGTGGCGTTTAACCTCTTCGGCCGCTCCGCCCAGAAGCGGATGGTCGACTGGCTGAACGCCGGCATTACCTTCGGCTGGCTCATCACCGGGAGCCGGGTCCGCTTCAACCAGCCCCGGCCGCTGCCTACCGACCGGCCGCTGATCCTGGTCGCCAACCACCAGAGCATGTTTGATATCCCGCCCATCATCTGGTTTTTGCGCCGCCACTGGCCGACCTTCGTTTCCAAGATCGAGCTTTCCAAAGGCATTCCGAGCATCTCCTACAACCTGCGCAAAAGCGGCGCGGCGCTGATCAACCGCAAGGACAGTAAACAGGCCGTCGTTGAAATCGCGCGGATGGCAAAGCTGATTCAAAACGAGAAACACGCCGCCGTCATTTTTCCCGAAGGTACCCGGTCGTCTACCGGCAAGCTGAAACCCTTCGCCGTGGGCGGTCTCAGCACCCTGCTCAAACGCGCCCCGGACGCCCTGATCGTGCCCATCGCCATCGACGGCACCGGCCGCTTCAACCCCAAGGGCATTTTTCCCCTGCGGTCTTTTTCCACGATGAATTTCCACGTTCTGCCCACCATCGAACCGGGCGGTTTGAGCCCCGAGGAGGTTACGATGGCGGCGGAACGGGCTATTACGGAGCGGCTGACAGGGCGGTAGTTCACGCGGATTAGCGCGGATTTGGTTCGCAGATTTACAATCAGCGCTAATCCGCGTATATCTGCGAGCCCCACACTCACCTACATACCATATTTCTCCAGCCGCCGGTAAAGCGCCTGCCGGGATAAACCCAGCTCCCGCGCCACGTCGGTAATGTTCCCGTGGTGTTTCTGCATGGCCTGCTGAATGGCCCGTTTTTCCATGTCTTCCAGCTGCAGCGTATCGCGGTGGGGCGGCTGATGGCCGTTGCTGGCCGGGAAGCCCGCCGCGCCGAAATGAAAGTCGGTGGGCTCCAGCGCCGTGCCCTGGGCCAGGATAACGGCCCGTTCGAGGGCGTGCTGCAGCTCGCGGACGTTACCCGGCCAGCTGTACTGCTGCAGCAGCCGCAAGAGGGCGGGGCTGAGGCTGTTGACCTTCCGGTTGTATTGCTTGCGGTAGATTTTCAGGAAATGCTCGGCCAGGGGACCAATGTCTTCGGGCCGTTCGCGGAGCGGTGGCAGCCGCAGTTCAATGGTGTTGATGCGGTAGAGTAAGTCCTGGCGAAACGAACGGTCGGCCACGCGCTCGTAGATGGGCGCGTTGGTGGCGCAGACGAGCCTCACGTCGATGGCCTTTGGCTTATTGGACCCCAGGCGCGTAACCTGCCGCTGCTGCAGTACGGTCAGCAGCCGGGCCTGCTGGGGCAGGGTAATGTTGCCGATTTCGTCGAGGAAGATCGTCCCGCCCTGGGCTTCCTCGAACCGGCCGGCCCGGTCTTCACGGGCGTCGGTGAATGCGCCCTTGACGTGTCCGAACAGTTCGCTCTCAAACAGCGTCTCGCTGAGGGCACCTAGGTCGACGCTCACGTAGGGCTTCGCTTTGCGGTGTGACCGCTCGTGGAGCGCCCGGGCGATGAGGTCCTTGCCCGTTCCGTTTTCCCCCAGAATCAGTACGTTGGCGTCTGTTTCGGCCACGCGTTCGATGGTCTCGAAGACCTGCCGCATGGCGGGGCTGGTGCCAATGATAGAAGGATTGGCGGATTGAGGGCTGGCAGGAGAACCGGCTTTGCTGGGGCTGGATTTGGCGTTGATGTTGTTCTGGCGGGACTGGATGGTCGCTTCGAGCGTAGCCAGGAGTTTTTCGTTTTCCCAGGGTTTGAGCACAAAGTCCTTGGCACCTACCTTAATGGCCCGGACGGCCATCTCAACGTCGCCATAAGCGGTAATCAGAACGACGGCCGCCTGCGGGTCGATGTCCAGAATACGGTCCAGCCACAGGAAGCCCTCGCGGCCACTGCTGACGTCCCGCTGGAAATTCATGTCGAGTAGAATAGCATCGTACTGGGTGTTGGTGACCAGAAACGGAATTCGCTCGGGATTCTTTTCGATATCGACATGCCCAAAGTGGCGTTTCAGCAGCAGCCGGGCTGCCATGAGTACGTCGGGGTCGTCGTCGATGATGAGCAGTTTAGACATGGGTGGTAAAGGCTGACAGGCAGGAAGGCTGTAAAGTGGTAGACATTTCGTGGATCAGGGCCAGTTGCAGGCTTCAGAGCATCAACTCCTGTACCTGAAACCTGAGCGGATTCATTGTCAAACGCTTGCAAGTTACGGCTTTTTTGGCCGTGTCCGTTTTCGGACGAATCTTGTCCGCATCTGGACAGGATTTGCCGCGCAACTCGCGGTAAAAAGCTGATTATGAGCAGTTGGTACGTGGTGGCACAGCAATTGGCTTAAAGTGTCCGGGTGAGTGAGCTCCCTGGCGATAGTCGCCCTTTCACTAATTCACTCATCCGCTATTACGAATGGATCGCGTATTACCCAAACGTTTCTGGACCACTCAGCGCATTGCCCTGGCCGCCGTTATCGCCGGACTGACTGCCTTACTCGCTTATACGTTCCTGTTTGCCGATCATCGGTCAAAGCTGAACGTCGAGCGGGACAAGATTACCATTTCGACCGTATCCAATGGTCCTTTTGAAGACTTCATCGTCGTAACGGGCGTGGTTCAGCCGCTGAAGACCATCCGGCTGGACGCCATCGCCGGGGGGTACGTGACCGATAAACTGGTCGAAGGCGGGGCCATGGTGAAAGAAGGAGACGTCCTGCTGCGGCTCGAAAACCAGAACCTCCGCCTGAGCTTCCTGCAGTCGGAAACCGAAGCCAACCGGCTCGTCAACGAACTCCAGAACACCCGCCAGCGGCTGCGCGTCGAGCGCTATTCGCTGCGGCGGGCCCTGAACGAACTGGATTTTCAGATCGCCCAGGCCAAAGACATCTTTGATCGGCAGGATAAGCTGTATAAAGACAAAGTCATTGCCCAGCAGGATTATCTGCAGGCCAAACTCACCTACGAGCGGCTGGTGGAGCAGCGTAAGATTGAGATCGAATCCCAGAAATACCAGGAGGAAAACGCCCAGACGCAGATCCGCCAGCTGGAGAAAACCCTGGCCCAGACCCAGAAAAACGTGGCGCTCTGGCAGCAGACGCTCAACAACCTGGTGGTGAAAGCCCCGGTTTCGGGTCAGCTGTCGACCATGGACGTAGAAGTAGGCTCCAACATCAGCCAGGGGCAAAACATCGGCCAGATCGACGACCTGAACGGCTTCAAAATGCGCGTCGGCATCGACGAACACTACATCAGCCGCATCTTTGCCGGGCTGGAGGGTTCCTTCGATTTCAACGGCAAGCAGCATAAACTCCGGATCAGCCGGGTGTATCCGGAAGTTCGGAACGGCCGCTTCGAGGTGGACATGATCTTCCCCGACGGCACGCCGACGGGCATCAAGCGGGGCCAGTCCTCGCCCATTCGCCTCGAACTCGGCAAGGCCGCCCAGGCTACGCTGCTGCCGGTCGGCGGGTTCTTCTCCGACACGGGTGGCAACTGGGTCTACGTCCTGGAAGGGTCGGGCCAGCGGGCCACCAAGCGCAGCATCACCCTGGGCCGCAAGAACCCCGAGTACTTCGAAGTGCTCGAGGGGCTGAAGGCCGGCGACCAGGTCATTACCAGCAGCTACGAGAATTTTGGGGATAATGAGGTGTTGGAATTCTGAGCCATCAGTCGGTCAGTCGTCAGTCAGTCAGTCGGCTTTGCCCACTAGCCTGCTGACTGGCGAAGCCGACTGATGACTGACCGACTGAAGACTGACCGACTGATAAAGGAAGATTAATCAAACAACCATGATACGTACCGTCAACCTACAGAAAATCTTTACCACGGAAGAAGTGGAAACCACCGCCCTGAACGGCATCAACATGGATGTACGCGACGGTGAATTCGTCGCCATCATGGGTCCGTCGGGCTGCGGCAAATCGACCCTGCTGAACATCGTCGGGCTGCTCGACAACCCCAGCGAGGGCGAATACCACTTCTACGGCACCGAGGTGTCGAAGATGACCGAGCGCCAGCGGGCCCAGCTCCGCAAAGGCTCCATCGGCTTTGTCTTCCAGAGCTTCAACCTGATCGACGAACTGACGGTGTACGAAAACGTCGAACTGCCGCTGCTGTACCTGAAGACGCCCGCCGACGAACGGAAGGCGCGCGTGGAAGAGACCCTGACCCGCATGAACATCATGCACCGCCGCAACCACTTTCCCCAGCAGCTCTCGGGTGGTCAGCAGCAGCGGACGGCCATCGCCCGCGCCGTAGTCGCCAAACCGAAGCTGATCCTGGCCGATGAACCGACGGGTAACCTCGATTCAGCCAACGGGGAAGAAGTGATGAAACTGCTGACGCAGCTCAACGAAGAGGGCACCACCATCATCATGGTAACCCACTCGCCCTACGATGCCGGTTTTGCGCACCGGATTGTGAACCTGTTTGACGGGAAGGTAGTGACGGAGAATTTTCACGTATAACCGGTTGAATGGTTAAATGGCTGGATGGCTGGCTTCGCCAAACCAAAACAGAAGCTGAATTTTAGCCCTTAAACCATTCATCCTTTTAGCCATCGGCTGCAACGAATGAAACCTTTACTTCTGCTTCTGTTCCTGTGCGTTAGCTTGTCAGCCTCGGCTATCGGCAATCCGCATAATGTGTTTGTGGCCCACCGCAAAGCGAAAGCGGCCAGCCAGGCCTCCCGGACCAGTGCGCCGGGCTGCCAGGCCGACTGTAACGAGCCCGTGGAACGAGCGGTTCGTCGGTTTCTGAACTGACCAACGTATAGCTTCGGGCCTGGCTGCCCGGCCTTGTCCGAAACGTAAACAACACCATGCTACGGAACTACCTGAAAATTGCCTTCCGCAATCTGTGGAAGCATCCGACCACTACGGCCATTCATTTGCTGGGCCTGACGGTTGGGCTGGCGACCTGCCTGCTCATCCTGATGGTCGTGCAGTACGAATGGGGCTTTGACCGCTTTCACGAGCAGGGCGAGCGGATCTACCGCGTCAACCTCGTGAAGCAGGAAGGCAGTGAGGTAGAAAAGTCGGGCATCACGCCCTACCCGCTGGGGGCGGCACTGCGCACGGATTTTCCCGAGTGGGCCGGTGTCCTGAGCGTTCACACGGAAGAAAATGCCTCGGTCGTTGTTTCGCCCGAGAAGATCTTCCCGGAGAAGCAGGTGCTGTTTGCGGAGCCTGAACTCTTTTCGCTTTTCTCGTTTCGCATGCGCGAGGGCGACGCCCGGACGATTCTGAGCCAGCCTAACCAGGCGGTCCTGTCCGCATCGGCCGCCCGGAAGTACTTCGGCTCGGCTTCTCCCATCGGGAAAACGCTCCGGATCGGGAACGAGACGGTGGTTCAGGTGGGTGGTGTTATGGACGATATGCCCGTGCAGTCACACCTGAGCGCGGCGGTCGTCGTTTCCTACAAAACCCTCAAATCGTATTTCGGCTTCCCGACCGATCAGTGGGGGCTGCTGTCGGCCAACAGCGTTTACGCGCTGCTGCCGGAAGGCGTTTCGCCGGAGGTTTACCAGGCCCGGCTGCAACAGGCTATCCGGAAATACTACGCCAAGAGTGAAACCAAGGCCGAGCGGAACCTGGTCCTCCAGCCGCTGACGGCCATTCATTTCGATCCATCCTACGAAGGGGGCGGCTTTGTGCCCCCGATGTCTCCCACCTACCTCTGGGTATTCCTGGCGGTGGGCGTGTTCGTGCTGCTGATCGCCTGCGTCAACTTCGTAAACCTGTCGACGGCCCGGGCTACCACGCGGGCCAAGGAGGTCGGCGTCCGGAAGGTCATCGGGGCGACGGGCAACCAGCTGATCGCCCAGTTCCTGAGCGAAGCCTTCTGGCTGACGGCCTTTTCCTCGGTCATGGCGCTGATGGTCACTTACAGCCTGCTGCCAACGATGAACAGCTTCCTGCAAAAGCAGATTGCCGTTCGCTGGGAAGAAGCCCTGGCGTTCCTGGCGGTGCTGAGCGTGCTGACGACCCTGGCCGCGGGCCTTTACCCGGCCCTGTTCATGGCGCGTTTCCGGCCTATTCTGGCCCTCAAAGCCAACCGGAGTCCGCAGGCGCAGGGAACGCTCCGGCAGTCGCTGGTGGTCTTCCAGTTTGCCGTCTCGCTGGTGCTGGCGGTGGGTGTCATGGTCATTTACCAGCAGATGAAGCTGTTCCGGGAGAAAGACCTGGGCTTCCGCCGCGACGCCATCCTGACGGTCAATACACCCTCGGCCAGATCGAAGATGAACGTGCTGCGGCAGTCGTTCGGCCGGATTCCGGGCGTGGAAGCTGTCTCGTTTGCCCTGGGAGCGCCCACGGCCCAGAACAACTTCACCACCGGGATGATCACCGACTTCAGCAATCCGAACCAGCGGGTGAACATCAACGTGAAACTTGCCGACGCGCATTACCTGGATGCGTACGGGCTGAAACTGGTTGCTGGCGGTTTTTCACCGAAGCCGATACCGTGGCGATCGGCCGGTCGGTGCCCGAGGCGCAGCGTCGCTACGTCTTTGTCGTTAACGAAAAAGTGACCCGGAGTCTGGGTTACACCCGGCCTGAGCAGGCCCTGGGGCGGGAAGTGCAGATCGGTCTGAACGATATCCGCGCCCAGATTATCGGCGTTGTCCGCGATTTCCACACCAGCTCGCTGCACGAGGAACTGATGCCGATGGTCATGCTGAACTTCCCGGGCCTGTACCAGTCCGTGGGGATCAAACTCCAGACGGCCAACTATCCGTCTACCCTGGCGGCGATCGAACAGATCTGGAAGCAGCACAACCCGAACACGCTCTACGAAGCCGAATTTCTGGATCAATCCCTGCAAAAGCTGTACGACGAAGAAAACCGGCAGTTTACGCTGCTGCGCGTCTTCGCCGGTCTGGCCCTGCTGATCTGCTGCCTGGGCCTGTGGGGTCTGGCGACCTTCACCATCGAGCAACGTACCAAGGAGATCGGGGTGCGGAAGGTGCTGGGCGCTTCGGTAGCGAGCATTGTGACGCTGCTCTGCAAGGATTTTCTGAAGCTCGTAGGCGTGGCCATTCTCCTGGCGTCGCCGCTGGCCTACTACCTGATGCACCGCTGGCTGGCGGAATTTGCCTACAAGGTCGACGTTCCCTGGTGGGCGTTCGCTCTCGCCGGTGGATTTGCCACGCTGGTCGCTTTCCTAACCGTCTCCTTCCAGAGCGTTAAAGCGGCCCTGATGAATCCCGTGAAGAGTTTGAAGGTGGAATAATCATCAACGAAAAAACAGAGCAAAGTGCAAGGGATGGGTGGCTGCCTGCCGGCCCAGACGCATACCGCTTTGCGTCTTTTTTCCTCTGGCCCGTTGTAACCCAAGAAAGCCTATGCTCGCCAACTACCTCAAAATCGCCCTCCGCAACCTGTGGCGGAACAAGGCTTACTCGGCGATCAACATCGTCGGGCTGGCGGTCGGAATTGCTTCCTGCCTGCTGTTGCTGCTGTATCTGGCGCACGAGCTGAGCTACGATAATTTCCATTCCAGGGGCGACCGCATTGCCCGGGTAACGATGGAATACAGTCTCGACGGGCAGGTGGGGAAGGCATCGGTGACGGGCACTAAACTGATGCCGGACTTTGTCCAGAATTTCCCCGAAATCGAAAGCGGCGTCCGGCTGATGAAATCCAGCGGGGTGGTCAACCTGGGCGACCGAATGTTTACCGAAAAACGCTTCGTTTACGCCGATTCCACGCTGTTTGACATCTTTTCGTTTCGCCTGCTGAAGGGCAACCCGGCCCAGGCGCTGGCGGGCGTAAACCAGCTGGTCCTGTCGGCCTCAACGGCCCGGAAATATTTTGGCAACGAAAATCCCCTCGGAAAGACCCTCAAAGTCAATAGCGGCGGAAGCCTCCAGGATTTTACCGTTTCGGGCGTGGTGGAAGACGCACCGCGCAATTCCCAGATTCAGTACGACCTGCTGGCCTCCTTCAACTCGCTGTCGGCGGCCCGGAAACCGCAGTGGTGGTCGGCCAATTACGCGACTTTCTTCCTCCTCCGCGAAAAAGCCTCAATGGCGGCCCTGCAGGCCAAGATTCCGGCTTACATGAAGACCAAGGTGGCCGAGACGGAGATGACGGGAAAAAACTACCTCAGCTTCAACCTGGAACCCCTCCGCAGCGTCCACCTCGAATCCGAAGTGGAAGGCGTTTTCGAACCCAACGGCAGCCTGGTTTACCTCTACATTTTTGGCTCCATTGCGGTCCTGATCCTGGTGATCGCCTGTGTCAACTACGTCAACCTGGCTACGGCCCGGGCTGTCGAGCGGGCGCAGGAAGTCGGCGTCCGGAAAGTGATGGGGGCCGTGCGCGGGCAGTTGTTCGGGCAGTTTATCGGCGAATCGCTGATGGTGACCTTTACGGCCCTGCTGCTGGGGCTGCTGCTGGCCTACGCCCTGCTGCCGCTGTTCAACGAGCTGACGGGCCAAACCTATTCGTTTATGACCTGGCTGGAACCCCGCCAGCTGCTGCTGCTGGGCCTGATTGGGCTGGTGGTAGCCTTCGGCGCGGGCGGTTATCCGGCGCTGGTGCTGACCCGTTTCGAGCCGGTCCGCGTGCTCAAGGGCCGGATCGGGACGACCGGAGCAGGCAGCTTCCGGCAGGCCCTGAGCGTAGTCCAGTTTGCCATCACGGCTTTTCTGCTCATCAGTACGCTGGTCGTTCAGTCCCAGCTGAGGTACATCCAGAACAAAAGGCTCGGCTACGATAAAGACCAGGTGGTCGTGCTGAAAGGCGATATGGCCATGAAGGCCAAAAGCAAGGCGCTGAAAAGCGAGCTGAAGCAGAGCGCCGCCGTCCGCCAGGTGTCGCTGGTGTACGAAACGCCGACCTTCGTCGAAGGGGGCTACGGCATGCGCCGCTCCGACCGGCCGGAATCCGAGTACAAAATGGTCAAGGGGCTGCCAGTCGATGAGGACTTCATCAAAACGGTCGGTATCCGCCTGCTGGCGGGCCGCGACCTGACCGAAAACGACGTCCTGATGGCCAATAAGGACACCCTGCGGTACTACCACTTCGTGCTGAATGCCGCGGCAGTAAAGGCCCTGGGCTGGACGCCCCGGCAGGCCATTGGGCAGAAGATGGACATGGGCCAGAACCGCCCCGGCGAGATCGTGGGCGTAGTCGAGGACTTTCACTCGGCTTCCATGAAACAGAAAATTGAGCCGCTGGTGATTTTTCCCGAAACGGATTTTAACCTGGTGGCGCTGGTGAAACTGGCGGGTGGTGATTTGCCTGGTACGCTGCAATTCCTGGAAGGGAAATGGCGGACGCTGGTGCCGGGCCGACCCTTTGAATACCAGTTTCTGGACGATGAATTCAACGAATTATACGTGAGCGAGGCCCGGACGGGCAAGCTCTTCAGCGTCTTCGCGGGGCTGTCGATCCTGCTGGCCTGCCTGGGCCTGTTCGGGCTCTCGGCCTATACAGCGGCGCGCCGCACGAAGGAAATCGGTATCCGGAAGGTGCTGGGGGCCAGCGTGGGGAGCCTGATCGGGCTGCTGGCCAAAGATTTCCTGACCCTGGTGCTGGTGGGGCTGCTGATCGCTTCGCCCCTGGCCTGGTGGGCAATGAACCGCTGGCTGGCCGATTTTGCCTACCGCATCGACATGCCCTGGTGGGCCTTCGGGCTGGCCGGTGGCCTGGCGGTAACGGTAGCCTTTGTCACGGTCGCTTTCCAGAGTCTGAAGGCGGCGATGCTGAACCCGGTGAAAAGTCTGAAAACGGAATAGGAGGGGCGTTTCCGCGCCTCTGGTTTCTCAATTAACCGCTGAATCCATGTTTGCACCCAACCTAAAACTCGCCTTTCGGCGGCTCGCCAAGCGGAAGCTGTACACCTTCCTCAACGTCCTGGGGCTCGCACTGGGCCTGGCCGGGTGCGGGTTGATCAGTCTCTACATCGCCGACGAATGGCAGGTCGACCGCTTCCACGCGAATGGCGACCGCCTCTACCGCGTCATCACCCGGGCCGTGACCAAGGGCTCGACCAGCGACATCAGCACCGTCGGCCGGCCGCTGGCCCGCACCATCCGGGAGGAGGTTCCGGAAGTGGAGCGGGTCGTTTCGATGCATGAATTTGGGTTGCCGGTAAAACATAACAATCAGTATTTCTTTGACAAACAGCTGTTTGCCGACGAGCACTTCCTGCCCTCGATGACCTTCCCGCTGCTGGCCGGCGAGGTCGAAACCGCGCTGCGGGAGCCCTTTACGGTCGTGCTGACCGAATCGGCCGCCCGGCGGTATTTCGGAACGACGGCCGTACTGGGCAAAACGCTCATGGTGGCCGATACGATGCCCTTCCGCATCACCGGCGTAACGGCCGATCCGGGCCCCTCGCACATGGTTTTTGACCAGCTGCTCTCAATGGCCACCTTCCGGAAGCTGGGCGGCGAGGATTCGGACCAGCACTGGTTTACCTGGGACGAAACCTGCTACGTCCTGCTGTCGAAAGAGGCCGATCCGGCCGTGGCCGAGCGCAAGATCGCGGCCCTGTCCATGAAGCATTACGGCCAGCAGTACCGGCAGAGCGGCTACGACGTTTCGCACGTGCTGGAACGGGTACCGGATATTTACCTGCATACCGAAGCGGGCGGTCTCAACCGCGCCACGGGCAGCGCCCGGCAATTGTACCTGCTGGGAGCCATCGGCCTGTTCATCCTGCTGCTGGCCTGAATCAACTTCGTCAACCTGACAACCGCCCACCAGGGTGAACGGGCCCGGGAAGTAGGCGTCAGGAAGGCCATCGGCGCGGCCCAGGTCTCGCTGGTCGGGCAGTTCATCGGGGAATCCCTGCTGCTGGCGTTCCTGGCCGGATTCGTGGCCCTGCTGGCCGTAGCGGGCCTCTTGCCTGTGCTGAACGAGCTGACCGAGAAACAAATTACGCTGACGACCCTGCTGGACCCTCGTGTGATGGGCGGGACGGTACTCTTTCTGGCCCTGACGGGTCTGGTGGCCGGCCTGTATCCGGCCCTGGTGCTGGCCCGCTTCCGGCCGGTGGAAACGCTCAAAGGCCTGCAGGCCAGCTCGGGCGGTAACGCCTGGCTGCGCAAGGGGCTGGTCGTCTTTCAGTTCAGCGTTTCCCTGGTCCTGATCATCGGTACGCTGATGGTGGTCCGGCAACTCCGCTACATGCAGAACCAGCAACTGGGCTTTACCAAGGAGCGGGTGCTGGTGGTCAAGCTGCGGGAGGCGCCGCGGCGGGAGCTCATCGGCCAGTACGAAAGCCTCCGCCAGGAACTTTCGGCCCTGCCCAACGTGGAGGCGGTCACCGGAGCGGCGGCGATGCCCGGCCGGACAGGCTGGGGCGGCCAGCTGGTCTGGGTCGAAGGGCGGCCCGAGACAGAAACCGTTACCCTGGAAGTCATTACCGTGGATCCGGATTACGCGCATACCCTGGGACTAAAATTCCGGAGCGGCCGGGATTACGACCGCCGCATTCCGACCGACGCCAGCGAAGGCATCCTGCTCAACGAAGCCGCCTGCAAAGCCTTCGGCTGGAACCCGCAGGAGGCCGTGGGCAAGAAACTCCGGACCGCCGGCATGCAGAACGGCCGGGTTCTGGGCGTGCTGGCCGACTACCACCAGCACGGCCTGAAAGAGCAGATCCGGCCAGTCCTGACCTTCGTGGCGCCCTACGCCTTCAACTACCTGGCCATCCGGCTGGGTGCGGGTGATGTACAGGCGTCTGTCGCCCGGGTCGAGCAGTTCTGGCGCAGCCGCTTCCCCGGCTATACCTTCCAGTACACCTTCCTCGACGAAGATTTTAACCGGCAGTACCAGGCCGAAGAACGGCTGGCGCGCATCGTCGGCCTGTTTGCCGCCCTGGCAGTCGGGATTGCCTGCCTGGGTCTGTTCGGGCTGGCGGCCTTTACGGCCCAGCAGCGCACCAAGGAAATCGGGGTGCGGAAAGTGCTGGGTGCCAGCGTTACCAGCATCGTGCTGCTGCTTTCCAAAGACTTTGTGGTGCTGGTGCTGGTGGCCATTCTCCTGGCTACGCCCCTGGCCTGGTATGCCGTGGACCAGTGGCTAAGCAGCTTTGCCTATAAGATCGATCTGGCGTGGTGGGTCTTTCTGCTGGCCGGCGGGCTGGCGGTGGCCGTTGCCCTGCTGACGGTCAGTTACCAGAGCATCCGGGCGGCCCTGGCCAATCCGGTGAAGAGTTTGAAGATGGAATAGTCCAACGAAACGACAGCCATGCTGACCAGTTACCTCAAAATCGCCCTCCGGAACCTGTGGAAGAACAAAACCCACACGGCCATTAACGTGCTGGGGCTGGCCATTGGCATGGGTTGCTGCCTATTGATCGTGCTGTACGTGGTCGATGAGCTGAACTACGACCGGCAATGGGCCAATGGCGAACGCATCTACCGGATGGCGCTCGAACGGCGGTACCCGGACCGGGTATCCCGCTACGCCATTATCCCGCATTCCTACGCGGAGTCGGTTCGCCGGGAGATTCCCGAGGTGGAGGCGGCCGTGCGGCTCCTTAGCTTTGGCGGGCCAAACGCCCCCGCGCTGGTGAAGCTCAACGGGCAGGTGCACGAAGAGCGGAACGTCCTCGTGGCGGACTCCACCTTTTTCCGGGTGTTTCAGCTGCCGCTGGTAGCAGGCCAGCCGGACCGGGTGCTGAGCCGGCCGAATACGGTCGTACTGACGGAGGCGACGGCCCGGCGGCTTTTCGGTTCGGCGAACCCCATCGGGAAGACGCTGGAGGTGGTGCAGGGACCCACGCTGGAGGTGACGGGCGTTTGCGCCAATCCTCCGGCGAATATTCATTTTACGTTCAGCATGCTGGCCTCGACGCTGGGCCTGCCTTTCCTGCAACAGACCAATCACATCAGTTTCTCGGCGTATACCTACCTGCTGCTGAAGTCCGACCGGGCAGACGGCGCGGGCAGTCCGGAAAGTGTGCAGACCAAGCTCCCCGCCGTGGTGGAAAAATACGCGGCCGGGGAAGTGGAGCGGAATTTCGGTATGTCCTACAAGGCCTATACCCAGGCGGGCAACGGCTACTTTTACTTTCTTCAACCGCTCCGCGACATCCACCTGGACTCCCACCTGGAGGCGGAACTGCAGCCCAACGGCAGCCGGACGCTGGTGTATCTGTTTTCGGTCATCGCGGTCTTTGTGCTGCTGATCGCCGGGATCAATTTCATGAACCTGGCCACGGCACGGTCGGCGGAACGGGCCAAGGAGGTAGGCATTCGCAAGACCATGGGCTCGACCAAAGTCCAGCTGGCGTTCCAGTTCCTGGCCGAATCGGTCCTGCTGAGCCTCGGCGCGCTGGTGCTGGCCGTGGTGCTGGTGCTGGGCCTGCTGCCGGGGTTCAACGAACTGGCCGGTAAACAGCTGTCGGTAGCCTTTCTGACGGAATGGTACAGTGTCCCGCTGATGCTGACCATCGCGGTGCTGATTGGCCTGCTGGCGGGCAGCTATCCGGCGGGCGTGCTGGCGGCTTTCGATCCGATTCGGGTGCTGAAAGGGCGCTTTTCGAACACCCGCTCGGGTCACGGGCTGCGCAACGGCCTGGTCGTTTTTCAGTTTTCCATCTCGATCATTCTGATCATCAGTACCATTGTCGTGTTCCGGCAGCTCGACTTCGTGCAGAACAAGGAACTGGGCTTCGAGAAGGAAGCGGTCCTGACGATTCGGGGCGCAGGTTTTCTGGAACGGAGTACGGAAGCCTTCAAGCAGGAAGTCTCCCGACTGGCGGGCGTGGAAAGCGTGGGCGGAACAAGTTCAACGCCCGGGAACGAAGGCTTTTTCGGCACCACCTTCCGGAAGTCCGGCGACCGCGAGACGGTTACGGGCCGGGGCATGGTCGTCGACGATCAGTACCTGCAGACCCTGCGCATGGCCATGGTGGCGGGGCGGCCCTTCAACCGGAATTACAACGACTCACTGTCGGTGATCCTCAACGAGGAGGCCGTGCGCGTGCTGGGCCTGACCAACCCCGTCGGGCAGCGGATTATCAGTCCGGATAACCTGGCCCAGCGCGACGGGGCCGAGGTAGCGTATACGGTCGTAGGGGTGGTGAAAGACTTTCACTTCTTCTCCCTGCACCAGAAAATTGCGCCGCTCTTTATTCTCCACGACCGCTGGTTCGGCCGGGTGAACAACCAGTTTGTCGTCCGCACGACTGCCGACAAGCGGGAGGCAGTGGTGGCGGGCATCCAGGCCCTCTGGAAGCGGTACCTGCTCGAGCAGCCGTTCCATTACACCTTTCTGGCCGATGACTGGGGCGATCTCTACAAAACGGAACAGGTGTCGCAGCGGGTGTTCGGGCTCTTTTCGCTGCTGGCCATTTTCATCGCCTGCCTGGGGCTGCTGGGTCTGGCGATTTACGTGATTCAACAGCGGACGAAGGAAATCGGCGTCCGGAAGGTGCTGGGGGCCAGCATCGGCAGCATTGTGCTGCTGCTGTCGAAAGACTTCCTCAAGCTGGTACTGGTGGCGCTGCTGATTGCCTCGCCCGTTGCCTGGTACGCCATGCATACCTGGCTGCAGGATTTCCAGTACCGCATCGACCTGGCCTGGTGGATGTTCGTGGTGGCGGGCGGCCTGGCCGTGCTGATCGCTTTCCTGACCGTCAGCTACCAGAGCATCAAGGCCGCGCGGATGGATCCGGTGTAGAGTTTGAAGTCAGAATAAAAGACGTAAACAACGATGCTAACGAACTACCTTAAAATCGCCTGGCGCAACCTGCGCAAGTACCGGGCTTTCAGTCTGATCAACATCGTGGGGGTGGCCATCGGGCTGGCCTGCTTTCTGCTGATCGCCCTGTATGTCAGGGACGAATTGAGCTACGACCGGTATAACGAACATGCCGACCGGGTTTACCGGGTGGAGCGGACCTTCCTTTCCTCGGATGGTGCGCCTTCCCTACGGCTGGCCCAGGCGGCTCCGCCCTTCGGTCCCCTGATCAAACAGGACTTTCCGGAAGCGGAAGAAGTGGCGCGAACGCTGGAAAACAACTTTCTGCTGAGCTACGGAGAGAACCGGTTCGATGAGCCGGATGTCTACTTTGCCGAACCCGAGCTGTTCCGGATTCTGAGCTTCAAGTGGGTGAGCGGCAATCCCGAACAGGCGCTGGTCAATCCGTTTTCGGTGGTCTTCTCCCGGCCGATGGCGGAAAAGTATTTTGGCAAGGAAGACCCCATCGGCAAGACCGTCCGGCTGGAGAACCAGTTTGATCTGACGGTAACGGGCGTGTTCGAACCCCTGCCGGGCCAGGCGCACTTTCACCCGACGATCATGCTGTCGTTTTCGACCATGAACGACCCGCGGATCTACGGGGCTGAGCGGCTGCGGACCAACTGGGGCAATAACGCCTTCAATACCTACGTCCGTCTGGCCAAAGGCGTCGATCCGGCCCGGCTGGAGCGGGCTTTCCCGGCCTTCCAGGACAAGCATATACCCAACGGCGGCGGTAACCGCCCTTCCTCGTACTCCCGGCTCTCGCTCCGGAAGGTCACCGACATTCACCTCCGGTCGCATACGGACTCGGAAGTGGAGCCGACCGGCGACATCACCTTTGTCTACCTTTTTGCCGCCATCGGTGTCTTTATCCTGCTGATTGCCTGCATCAACTACATGAACCTGGCTACGGCCCGGTCGTCGGGACGGGCCAAGGAAGTCGGCATGCGCAAGGTGGTCGGGGCGCTGCGCGGGCAGCTCATCGGCCAGTTCCTGAGCGAGTCCCTGCTGCTGGTGGGGCTGGCACTGGTGGTAGCGCTGATCCTGGTGGCCCTCTGCCTGCCCTGGCTGAATGAATTTACCCAGAAGCAGATTGCCCTCCAGACCCTGCTGCAGCCTTCGTTCATGGCCGTACTGATCGGGGTTACAGTCCTGACGGGCCTGGTTGCGGGCAGTTATCCGGCCTTTTTCCTGACGTCGTTCCGGCCCATCAGCGTACTGAAGGGACGCATTGCTTCAGCGGCGCGGGGCGGGCGGCTCCGGCAGGGGCTGGTCATCGCCCAGTTTGCCATCGCCATTACCCTGATGATCGCCACGGCCGTGGTGTATCAGCAAATGCGCTACATCCAGGACTACCGCCTGGGTTACCAGAAAGACCGCATGGTGCTGCTCCCGGACGTGGGCGACAGCACGACGAACTACGAAACCCTGAAACAGGAGCTGAAAGCAACGGGTGTGGTGCGGGAGCTGGGCCGGTCGTCGCGGATTCCGTCCGGGCGGCTGCTCGACGGCTACGGCGCCATGGCTCCGAAAGGGGATAGCCTGGCACCGGTGGAAATTAACCTGCGGGCGCTGCAGGTGGACCATGATTTTCTGACCGCCTACGGCATTCCGATGGTGGCGGGGCGGAATTTCTCCCGGGAGTTTCCCACCGATTCCGTCAACATCGTGCTGAACGAAACGGCCGTTCGCCTGCTGGGCTGGAAGCCCCAGGAAGCCATCGGCAAGCGGTTCAAGTACGGAAACCGCGACGGCCAGATCGTAGGAGTAACCAAGGATTACCACTTCGAATCGCTGCACCAGCAGATTTCGGCCATTGCGATGGTGCTGAATACCGACCAGCTCAACTGGCTGTCGGTCCCGCTGGCCGGCGACATCAGCAAGGGCCTGCAGCGCATCGAAACCATCTGGAAGCGGCAATTTCCGGAGCGGCCTTTCGACTACCAGTTCCTCGACGAGCGCTTTAACCGGCTCTACACCCGGGAGCAGACCCAGCAGACGCTCTTCAGCATCTTTGCGGGCATCGCCATCCTGATCTCCTGCCTGGGGCTCTTTGGCTTGTCGATGTTCATGGCTGAGCAGCGGACGAAGGAAATCGGCATCCGAAAGGTACTGGGCGCTACCGTGCCGAGTCTGGTGGCCCTGTTCTCGAAAGACTTCATCGCGCTGGTGTTTGTGGCCCTGCTGATCGCTACACCCATTGCCTGGTACGCCATGTACAACTGGCTGAACGGCTTTGCCTACCGGACGGACATGCCCTGGTGGGTGTTCCTTGCCGCGGGCCTGCTGACCATCGTCATCGCCCTGCTGACCGTCGGGTTCCAGAGCGTGAAGGCCGCCCTGATGAATCCGGTGAAGAGTCTGAAGACGGAGTAAACGATCGTAACAACCATGCTAACCAACTACCTGAAAATCGCCTGGCGGGCCCTTCTGAGGAATCGCCTGATTACGGTGCTCAACGTCGCCGGCCTCGCGGTGGGTATGGCGGCTTGTCTGGTCATCTACCTGATTGTACAGCACGAGTTTTCGTTCGACCGGCACCATCCCGATACGGATCGCATTTACCGCCTGGTGTCGGACTTCCGGTTTGGCGACGAAGACTACCACAATGGAGGGGTGTCGGTGCCGGTAGCGCACGCGGCGCAGTCGCAGCTGGCCGGGGTAGCGGTGGCAGCCGATTTGCACACGGTCAATTTTCTGACGATTGAAGTGCCGCAGCCGAACGGCAAGCCCCCGGTCCTTATTCATCAAAAACAAGGAAAGGAGACCGGGGCGTTTGTCGATGAACGGTTCTTTAACATCATCGACAGCCAATGGCTGGTGGGTTCGCCGCAGACCTCGCTGAAGCAGCCGAATCAGGTAGCCCTTACCGAACGGCAGGCGCAGGTGTACTTCGGAGAGGCCGGCCCCGCCCTGATCGGCCGGACACTGGTGGCCTACAGCTTCCAGGATACGCTGCAACTGACGGTGTCGGGTATCCTGAAGAATCCGGCCCAGAACAGTGATTTTGATTTTTCCGTCCTCATTTCGCGGGCGACGGTCTCGCAAAGTCCCCGCCGCCGCCAGAACCTGAGTTGGGAGGAGTGGGACAATACCAACTCGTCGTCGCAGTGCCTGGTGAAGCTGGTGCCGGGTGCCGACCCGAAGCGGGTCATCGCCGACCTCACCGCCATTGTCAAAAAGAACACGGCGGAGGATAGTAGCAAACGCTGGTTCCGGCTGCAACCGCTGGCGGACGTGCATTTCAACGCCGATTATGGCGGCGGGGCGCACAAACCAACCCTGTACGGGCTGATGGCCGTCGGGGCGTTCCTGCTGGTACTGGCCTGCATCAATTTCATAAACCTGGCGACGGCGCAGTCAACCCAGCGGGCGAAGGAAATCGGTATCCGCAAGACGCTTGGCTCGGCTCGTGGCCAGCTGATTGCCCAGTTTCTGGGCGAGGCGCTGCTGATCACGCTGGTGGCGGCCATCGGTTCGGTGCTGCTGGCCCGGTATGCCCTTGGCTATCTCGGGGAGCTGGTGCCGAAAGAAATTGCTATCGATTTTGCCGACCCAAACCTTTGGCTGTTTCTGCCCGGGGCCGTGGTGGTCACGACCCTGCTGGCGGGCATCTATCCGGGTGTGCTGGTGTCGCGTTACCTGCCTGTTCACACCTTGCGCAACCGGCTAGGCCAGGAGGCCGGACGGACCCATTTGCGAAAAGTGCTGATTGTGAGCCAATTTGTCATCGCACAGGTCTTTATCATCGGCTCGTTGCAGGTGGGGCGGCAGCTAAACTACCTGCTGGCGAAGGACCTGGGGTTCAACCGAAGCGCCATTGTGACGTTTCAGGTGCCGACCCGATTCCGGTTTGCCAACGACAATGACCGACGGTTTACCCTGGCCGAGCGCATCCGGCAGGTCGCGGGCGTGGAGCGGGTCAGCCTGGGCAGCACGACGCCCATTGCGCCGAGCTGGTCTTCCACCACGATGACCTTTTACGGAAAAAAAGGGCCCAAAGAGGTCAATGTTTACCGCAAGGTGGGCGATCCCGAGTACCTGAAGCTGTACGGCTTTAAGCTGCTGGCAGGCAGGAGTTTTGCTGCCAGCGACAGCGTCCACGAACTGGTGGTCAACGAAACGCTGGCCCGTCACCTGGGATTCCGCAAGCCGGCCGAAGCCGTGGGGCAGTTTATGGAACTGAGAAACAAGGTAAAAAAGCCGATTGTGGGCGTCGTGAAAGACTTTCACCACCGGTCGCTGCACCACTCGATCCTGCCCACGGCGCTGATGAGCGAGAAGGAAAGCCTGTTGGAATTCAATATCCAGTTGCGCCGGGGCGGAGCCGGGCAGACCGACCAGGCGCTCGCCCAGATCGGGAAGCTGTGGAGCCAGACCTATGCCACCGAACCGTTCGAGCCGGTATTTTTCGACGAAACCGTGGCCCGGCTGTACAAGAAGGAACGGAACCTGGGAAAACTGGTAAATCTCTTTACGGGGCTGTCGGTCTTTGTCAGCTGCCTGGGATTATTTGGTCTGGCGACCTTCGTGGCCCAGCAGCGGACCAAAGAGATCGGCATCCGGAAGGTGCTGGGCGCTTCGGTCAGTAGCATCGTCGCCCTGCTTTCGACGGACTTTGTGCGGTTGGTGGGGCTGGCCGTAGTCATTGCCTCGCCGCTGGCCTGGTATGCCATGCACCGCTGGCTGCAGGACTTTGCCTATAAAATCGATCTGGAGTGGTGGATCTTCGCTGGGGCGGGCGGCCTGGCCATCGCCATCGCTCTGCTGACGGTGAGCTTCCAGAGCTTCCGGGCGGCGCTAATGAATCCGGTGAAGAGTTTGAAGACGGAGTAAACGATCGTAAACAACCATGCTAACCAACTACCTGAAAATCGCCTGGCGGAATCTGGTTCGGAACCGGGTTTACTCCCTCATTAACATCCTGGGGCTGGCAATGGGCATGGCCACCTGCCTGCTAATGGTGCTCTACATGCAGCACGAGCTGAGCTACGACCGCTACCACGCCCAGGCCGACCGCATCGTTCGGGTGGTTTTTCGGGCGTCGATGAACGGGGAAACCATCCGGGAGGCCGTAGTGATGCCGCCGGTTGCCCAGACGCTGAAAGCCGAGTTTCCCGAGGTGCAGGTCGCTACGCGTCTGCGGACGGCCGGCATGCCGATTGTTGCCTACGGTGATAAAACCTTCAAGGAAACGGCTGTTGCCTACGCAGATCCGAATGTGTTCGGGGTGTTCAGCTGGCCGCTTGTAGAGGGCGATCCGGCTACGGCCCTGCGTCAGCCGCACACGATGGTCATCAGCCGGACGGCCGCGGAGAAGTACTTCGGCAAGGACGATCCGGTCGGGAAGGCGCTCCACTTCAAGGAGTGGAACCAGCCGTATACGATTACGGGGGTGATGGAGCCGATGCCTCTGCAATCGCATGTTCACGCCGATTTTCTGCTGTCCATGGCCGGCCTGGAGGAGGCGAAGGCCAATTCCTGGATGACTTCCAACTACCTGACCTACCTCGTGCTGCCGGCCGGCTACGACTACCGCCAGCTGGAGGCAAAGCTGCCGCGGGTGATGGAGAAATACATGAGCCCGCAACTGGAGCAGGCGATGGGCATGAACCTGTCGCAGTTCCGCCAGCGGGGCAACGAACTGGGGCTGTACCTGCAGCCGCTGACGGATATTCACCTGCATTCGGACCTGCCCAACGAGGTGGAGCCGGGCGGCGACATCCGGTACCTGTACCTCTGCGGGGCCATTGCCCTCTTCATGCTGCTGATCGCCTGCATGAACTTCATGAACCTGTCGACGGCCACGGCTTCGACGCGGGCCCGGGAGGTGGGCATCCGCAAGGTCATGGGCTCGCTGGCGCGGAGCATTGTCAGCCAGTTTCTGCTGGAATCGCTGCTGCTGGCGAGCCTGGCGCTCGTGCTGGCAGTGCTGCTGGTGAGCCTGACGCTGCCGTACTTTAACCAACTGGCCGGCAAAGACCTGAGCCTGGTGGGGCAGGGAGCCTGGCTGCTGCCCGCGCTGCTGGTCCTGACGGTGCTGGTCGGCGTGCTGGCGGGCAGTTATCCGGCCTTTTTTCTCTCCTCCTTTCAGCCGGCCGCCGTGCTGAAGGGCGCCTCCCGCTACCTGACCCTGCGGGGCGGTCAGGGTGGTTTCCGGCTCCGGAGCGGGCTGGTGGTGGTTCAGTTTTTCATTTCGTTCACGCTCATCGTCGGGACGCTGGTCGTCTACCGCCAGCTTCAGTACATCCAGCAGAAAAAGCTGGGCTACCACAAGGAGCAGGTGCTGGTGATGCGTGAAACCTGGCGGCTGGGCCGGAAAGCGGCCCTGTTCCGGGACCAGCTGCGGCAGGATGCCCGGGTGGAGAACGCCACCGTTTCGGCTTACCTGCCCGCCGGGGCTTCGAACGGGAACAACTTCCTGGTTTACGCCGACAACAAGTCCGACCAGCTGGTCAAGACCCTGCGCTACGAGGTGGATCCGGCCTACATTCCGACGCTGGGGATGCGGGTGGTCGCGGGCCGGAATTTCTCCGAGCAGTACCTGACCGACTCCAGCGCCGTCATCATCAACGAAACCACGGCCCGGCGCTTTGGCTGGGGCAAAAACGCCCTGGGGCATACGCTGAGCCGGAACGATAACGAGGGCCGGCGGGCAACCTACCGGGTCATCGGCATTGTGGAGGAATTTCACTTTCGCTCGCTGCACGAACCGATCGCGCCCCTGGTCATGACCCTGGGGGATCAGACCGGCTTTGTCATTGCCAAGGTGAAATCCCCGGAGGTAGCCGGTCTGCTGAGCGATCTGCAGCAACGCTGGGCTGCCCTGGGGGTGGATGCTCCCTTTACCTACGCCTTCCTCGACCAGGATTTTTCCGCCACCTACCTGGCCGAACAGAAAACCGGCCGGGTGCTGGGCGTTTTCGCGGGGCTGACCATTCTGGTGGCCTGCCTGGGCCTGTTCGGACTTGCCACCTTCACGGCCGAACAGCGGCGTAAGGAGATCGGCATCCGCAAGGTCCTGGGGGCGTCGGTGGGCAGCGTCATCGGGCTGCTTTCCCGCGACTTCCTGAAGCTGGTCGGAATCGCCATCATCCTGGCGACGCCCGTGGCGGGCTATGCCATGCACCGCTGGCTGCAGGACTTCGCCTACCGCATCGAGCTGGAATGGTGGCTCTTCGCCGCATCGGGGCTGCTGGCCATCGCCATCGCCCTGCTGACGGTGAGCTTCCAGAGCGTCCGGGCGGCGCTGGCTAATCCGGTGGGGAGTTTGAAGTCGGAGTGAATAGGGTGTGATACAAAGCATACAGCGTGGCGGAGGAATGCCCAAAAGCGCCTTTGTGGCCCGCGAAACCGATAACCCGTAAACAACCATGCTAACGAACTATTTTAAAATCGCCTGGCGGAATCTGATCCGCAACAAGACGTTTTCGTTCATCAACATCCTGGGGTTGTCGGTGGGCCTGACGTGCTGCATGTTGCTGCTGCTGTATATCCGGAGTGAACTTTCCTTCGACCAGCACCACGAGCGGGCGGACGATCTGTACCTGGTGGGGCAGCGCTACAAGATTGGCCGAAATACCAGCGGCGGCGGGGAGCAGGAAAGCGGTACGTTATCCGCACCGTATGCCTTCGCCCTGAAGGCTGAATACCCCGAAATCGAGCAGGTCGGACGCCTTTGGGTGAACCTCATCGACGAAAAGGCGCTGCTGCAGGTCCGGGAGCCGGGCCAGCCGGTTCGCTCGTTCTACGAAACGAGGGGCTATCAGATCGACTCGACCTTTTTCGACCTGGTGACGTACCAGTTTCTGGAAGGTGACGCCCGAACGGCCATGAAGGACCCGAATTCCATCGTCCTGTCCGACGCGCTGGCCAAAAAACTCTTTGGGGAGCAGCCGGCCCTTAACCGGATCCTCCGCATTGGCGGAACGGCCGGGGCGGGCCAGGATTTCAAGGTCTCCGGGGTTTACCGCGACGAAAGCCACCGCTCCCACATCGACGCCCGCTTTTTTGTGTCGATCTACGCCGGCTGGGTAGGCCGCTTCCTGCGTCGGGGGCCGCTCGATTTTGCCAACAACAACATGTTCCAGACCTACCTGCGGCTCAAGCCGGGTACGGACCCGCGGGCGCTGGAGGCCAAACTGCCGGCCTTTCTGGATAAGTACGCCCGGAAGGACCTGAATGCCAACGGGGGAAGCCGGACGCTCTTCCTGGTGGCGCTGCCGGATATTCACCTCTACAGCAAAATCCAGACGGTCATTACGCCGACCAACAGCACCACTTACCTCTACATCCTGGGGTCCATCGCCATCTTCACCCTGCTGATCGCCTGCGTCAACTTCATGAACCTGGCAACGGCCCGCTCGGCCAAACGGGCGGCGGAAGTGGGCGTCCGGAAGGTGATGGGCGCCGAGCAGCAGGCGCTGGTGCGGCAGTTCCTGGGCGAATCCATGCTCATGACACTCATCGCGCTGCTGATCGCCGTCCTGCTGGTGATGGTTTTCCTGCCGCTCTTCAACCAGCTTACCAACCGGACGCTATCGGCCTGGGTGCTGCTGGATCCGCGCATCGCGCTGACGTTCCTGGGGCTGGCGCTGGTGACGGGCCTGCTGGCGGGCAGTTATCCGGCCTTTTACCTATCGATGCTGAATCCGGCGCGGGTGCTGAAAGGCAAAGTGAGCCATTCGCTCTCGGCGGTGATGCTGCGCCGGGGGCTGGTGGTGTTCCAGTTCTTGGTGTCGGTCGGGCTGGTGCTGGCGACTTTCGTCATCGACGAACAAATGGACTACATGCGCAACAAGTCGCTGGGCTTTACCCAGGATCAGCAGATTGTCGTTCCTTTCCGCAGCGCCGAGTCGCGGGGCATGTACACCGCTTTCCGCAGCGAGGTGCTGCGTAACAGCCAGGTGGTATCGGCCTCCGGAACCCAGTATTATCCCGGCATCGCCAACGCCAGCGACTTCATCCTGCACCGCTCGGACCAGACCATCGAGCAGGGCAAGGATGTCCGGACGAACTGGGTCGATTTCGAATACCTGGAGACGATGGGCTTTCAGCTAAAGACCGGGCGGGGCTTTTCGCGCCAGTTCCCGGGCGATACCAACAACCGCATGGTCGTCAACGAAGCCACCCTTCGCCGCTTTGAGATTCCGGTGGAAAAGGCCATCGGCGAAAAGCTGATCTTCGACTGGCAGGGCCAGCAGCACCCCTTCGAAATTGTGGGCGTGGTAAAGGATTTTCACTTTGAAGACCTCCACAAGACCATCGAGCCTTACGCCTTCATGCTCAATAACCGGCCGGACTTTAACTACCTGATCATCCACGTCAATACCGACCGGATGGCGGGGCTGCTGACTTCCCTGGAGCAGAAGTGGAAGGCCCTGCGGCCCGACGAGCCCTTTGAGTATACCTTCCTCAACGAGGATTTTCAGAAAAACTTCCAGGCCGAAGCCCGCACAGCGGGGATTGTCAACGCCTTCACCATCATTTCGATCCTGATTTCCTGCCTGGGCCTGTTTGGCCTGGCCGCCTTCGCCGCCCAGCAGCGGACCAAGGAGATCGGCGTACGGAAGGTGCTGGGCGCCTCCGTGGCCGACATCGTGCTGCTGCTGTCGACGGACTTCCTCAAGCTGGTGCTTCTGGCTATCCTGATCGCTTCCCCCCTGGCCTGGTGGGCCATGGACCGGTGGCTGCAGGATTTCGCCTATAAAATCAGCATCGAGTGGTGGGTCTTCCTGGTCGCCGGCGGCCTGGCCATCGCCATTGCCCTGCTGACGGTCAGCTTCCAGAGTATTCGGGCGGCGCTGGCTAATCCGGTTCGGAGTTTGAAGTCAGAGTAAACGATCATAAACAGCCATGCTAACGAACTATCTAAAAATTGCCTGGCGGAACCTGGTCCGGTACCGGGGTTTTTCCGCGATCAATATCCTCGGGCTGGCGATCGGCATGGCCTGTTGCCTGGTCATCTTTCTGTTCGTCCGGGATGAACTGCGGTTCGACGCTTTTCACGCGAAGGGCGACCGCATTTACCGGCTGATCACCTACCGGACGGCCGACGGCATGGAGCAGGAAATGCCCCGGACCCCGCCCGCTTTCGGCCCGACCCTGAAAGCCACCTTTCCGGAGGTGGAGCAGAGCGTTCGGCTGTTTCAGTTCGGGAACAAGATTCAGGTAGCGGTCGGGGAGCAGAAGTTCTTCGAAAAAGATATGTACCTGGCGGATTCGACCTTCTTCACGATGTTCTCGTTTCCGCTGCTGGCGGGCAATCCGACGCAGGTACTCAACGAGCCCAATACCATCGTCATCTCCGAAACCCTGGCCAAAAAGTACTTCGGCAACCGGAACCCGATCAACCAGGTGCTGACCATCGAAAGCGCCTATAAGTATCGCATAACGGGCGTAATGCGGGATGTGCCGGCCGAGTCGCACCTGGCGCTGCAGCTGGTGGGCTCTTTTAGCTCGCTGCGGGACCTGGTCGGCGCCCAGCGGCTGGAAAGCTGGCGCTGGCACCAGCTCTACACCTACTTTACGCTGGCGCCCGGTACCGATGCGGCCAGGCTCGAAGCGAAGCTGCCTGCCTTCCACCAGAAGTATGCGGGGGCTGACCTGGCCCAGGGCAATTCCACCTACCGTTACTGGCTGCAGCCGCTTGCCGACGTCCACCTGCGGTCCTCGGACTTCCAGATGGACATTGCCCGCCGCGGCGACATCCGGTACGTCTATGCCTTCTCGGTCGTAGCCCTCTTTACCCTGCTGATCGCCTGCTTCAATTTCATGAACCTGTCGACGGCCCGTTCCGCGCGCCGGGCCCGGGAAGTGGGCCTGCGCAAAACCGTGGGCGCCGAACGAACCCAGCTCATCGCCCAGTTCCTGGGGGAATCCGTTCTGCAAACGGGTCTGGCGCTGGTGCTGGCGCTGGTACTGGCCCAGGTGTCGCTGGGCTACATCAACGACTGGGTTGGTAAAACGCTCAGCCTGCGGGCCGCGGTGGATCCGGTCTTTGTTCTGTCTCTGCTGGCGGGTGGCCTCTTCGTCAGCCTGCTGGCGGGCAGCTACCCGGCCTTCTTCCTGTCGGGCTTCCGGCCGCTGAAGGTGCTGAAAGGGGACATCCGGGGCTCGGCGGGCGGTGCCCTGCTGCGCAAGAACCTGGTGGTGCTCCAGTTCACCGTATCCATCATGCTGATGATCGGGGCGGGCATCGTCTACTACCAGATTCAGTACATCCAGCGCAAGAACCTGGGCTTCGACCAGCAGCAGCTCGTTTCCCTGCCGATTTACACCGATGCCATGCGCCACGACGTGGAGACCATCAAGGCCGATCTCCTCCAGAACCCCGCCATTGCGGCGGCAACCTCCTGCTACGGTGTACCGGGCGGGACCTTTGCGACCGACGGACTCTGGCTGCCTGACCGCAACAAGGACATGTCGATGATCATGTTCCTGACAGACGTGGACTACATCCCGACCATGGGCATGAAGATGGTGGCGGGGCGTAACTTCTCCCGCAGCTTCCCCAGCGATTCCAGCGATGCCTTCATCCTCAACGAAACGGCGGTGAAGGAACTGGGCTGGGGATCCCCAGCCAACGCGATCGGCAAGCCCGTCGAGTGGCGGCGCTGGGCGCCCACCGCCTCGGGGGATAGCCTCAAGCGCGGCAAGATCATCGGCGTCGTGAAGGATTTTCACCAGAAAACCATCCACCAGAAGATCGAGCCCCTGGTGATGCACATCGCCCCGGCGGAAATCGCCAGCATCGTCGTGCGCATCCGGCCCGAAAACACGGCCGCTACGCTGGCTTTCCTGGAAAAGAAATGGCAGGCGATGGCCGGCGAATGGCTGTTCACCTACACCTTCCTGGACCAGAACTTTGCCGAGAAATACCGCTCGGAGCAGACCTTCGGGCAGGTTTTCGCCCTCTTCACCTTCCTTTCGCTCTTCATCACCTGCCTGGGACTCTTTGGCCTTGCGGCCTTTACGGCCGAGCAGCGAACGAAGGAAATCGGCGTGCGGAAAGTGCTGGGCGCCAGCGTATCGAGCATTCTGCTGCTGCTGTCGAAGGACTTCCTCAAGCTGGTCCTGATCGCCCTGCTGATTGCTACGCCCATAGCCTGGTATGCCATGCACCGCTGGCTGCAGAGCTTTGCCTACAAGATTGACCTCGAGTGGTGGCTCTTTGCCGGAGCGGGCCTGCTGGCCATCCTCATCGCCCTGCTGACGGTCAGTTCGCAGAGCCTGAAGGCGGCATTGATGAATCCGGTGAAGAGTTTGAAGACCGAATAAACCGGAACGGTCGGTGGAAAAGTGACAACGAATCAACATTAACCAAACCATGAAAACCCTAATCTCCCTCCTGTTAACTGGCCTGTCCTTCGGGGCGGTGGCGCAGTCGTACGTGCATAAGGAAATCGACGATAACGGAAAGCGACTTCGGATCCGGGTGGATGTCGAGAAAAATGGCCAATCAGTACACTATAAGCAGGACTTTGACGCCAAAGCCATGAGCCAGACCGAAAAAGACCAGCTGGTGAGCCGCATCATGGACTCCCTGGGCGTGGCGGAAGTGCGGACGCCCAAACGGACGACTCCCACGGCGGCTACGGCCCGCAGCCGGACAGTGTATACTTCCTCCTCCTCCGACTGTGATACCGAAACCCATAGCGCCAAAATTGGCTATGCCTCCAGCAAGGAAGGCATGGAGCAGGTAGCGGGCAAGGTGCCCTACCAGAAGCTCATCCGCGAAGATCGCGAGAACAACCGCCTCTGGATGCATTTCGAGTACACCGTCAACGGCGAAGAACGCGTCTTCGAACGGACCGTCAACGTAGAAGGCAAGACCGAAGCGGAGAAAAAGCGGATTGTGGAGGAGACGGAACGAAGCCTTACAGGGATCGAAGGATTGAAGGATTGATTGCCGACCAGAACATCCTTCAATCCATCAATCCTTCAATCCATCAATCCCTGCCATGCTCCGCAACTACCTAACCGTGGCCCTGCGTAATTTCGCCCGCCACAAGATTTATTCCTTTATCAACCTGGGTGGGTTGACCGTGGCGGTGGCCTGCTGTCTGCTGCTGGGTCTGTACGTCCGCCACGAACTGAGCTTCGACCGGTTTAACACCCGGGCCGACCGGCTGTACCGCGTCTGGACCGAGGAGGAATACAAGGGAGACCGGTTCAAGAACATTTCGACGCCTTACGTATTGGGCCCGACGATGCGGGAAACCTTCGCGGAAGTGGAGGGCCTGGCGCGCATTCAGGTTTCGAATGTGAACGTGCGGAAGGGGGCGGATATCTTCAGCGAACCCGTCCACCTGGCCGATCCGGACCTGTTCCGGATGTTTGACTTCCCGCTGGTGCAGTCGGTATCCGGCGATCCGCTGAAGGAGCTGTACTCGGTGGTGGTAACGGAGGACATGGCCCGGAAGTACTTTGGGGACGCGAACCCCCTGGGTAAGAGGCTGTCTATGCAGCTCGACAGCGCCATGCAGGATTTCACCGTAACGGCCGTCGCGCGGAACGTGCCCAGCGCGTCCAGCATCCGGTTTGGCCTGGTGGTGCCGATGGCGCATATCAAGGACCTGCGTTCGGACCGGGCCCTGAAGAGCTGGTTCAATGTCGAGCCGGAGACCTTCGTGATGCTGAAGGAAGGCAGTTCGGCCGAGGCCCTGTCAACCAAGTTTCCGGCGATGTTACGGGCGGCGCTGGGCGATAAGTACAAGGGCGATAACTACATCGTCAACCTGCAGCGCCTGACCGATGTCCACCTGGATGTGGAACTGGCGGGCGGTTACGAGCCGGTCGGCAATCCCAGGTATCTCTACATCCTTTCGGCCATTTCAGTCTTTCTCCTGCTGATTGCCTGTATCAACTTCATGACGCTTTCGCTGGGCCGGTCGGTCAGCCGGGCGCAGGAGGTCGGCGTCCGCAAGGCCCTGGGGGCTTACCGGGGGCAGTTGATGTACCAGTTCTGGAGCGAGGCCCTGCTGATGACGGTTCTGGCCGTTGGCCTGGGGCTGGTGCTGGCCATAGCGCTGCTGCCCGGGTTCAACAACCTGGCCGGTCAGACGCTTCGGTTCCGCCTGGACGGGACGACAGCCCTGCTGCTGGCCGGATTGGTACTGATCATCGGTCTGGTGGCGGGCAGCTATCCGGCCCTGGTGCTGTCGGGCTTCCGGCCCGTGGAGGTCCTGAAAGGAAAACTCAGCCTGAAGGGCGACGTGAGCTGGTTCCGGCGGGCGCTGGTGGTGGTGCAGTTCGGCCTGTCGGTCATGCTGATCGGGAGTACGATCATTCTGAACCAGCAACTGAGCTACCTCCAGGGGAAATCGCTGGGTTACCAGAAAGAACAGACCATTGTCGTGCCGGTCGGGCTTCGGGGCAACGAAGGCCGTCAGCTGATTGAACGCTTCCGGAACGCGGCGGCCGGGCACAAGGAAATCGTGAGCGTAGCGGCTTCGGCCTTTCCGTTTGCCTCCGGCGACTGGGGAAAGGTCGGATTTACGGACGATAACCAGGTGTACCGCGACGTTCGGTTCAACGTGGTCGATCCGTATTTCCTCTCTTCCTACGGCATTCGCCTGAAGGCCGGAAGGAATTTTGACCCTAAGAACTCGGCCGATAATTTCGGCGGTATTATCGTGAACGAGGCCTTTGTGAAGTTCATGGGGCTGAAGGACCCGCTGAATCAGCGGATAGCGCAGCGCCTGCATGACCACCGGATCATCGGCATCACCGAAGATTTTCACTTCGCTTCCCTTCACAGCAAAGTCGAGCCCCTGCTGCTGGTGGTGCGGCCCGATTCGCTCTTTGAGAAGGTAGAAAATCTGGTCATTTCGTCTTCCTTCAGCCCGGATCTGTCGGTGAAGGTAGCCGCGGGTTCCATGGCCGACCGCACGGCGCTGCTGGAGCGGATCTGGAAGCAGGTGGCTCCGGGCGAACCGTTCAGCTTTACCTTCCTGGATGAAGCCCTGCAGCGGCAGTACCGCGCCGAACAGCGGCTGGGCCAGATCGTGACCCTGGCCTCGGCGCTTTCGATCCTGATTGCCTGCCTGGGTCTGTTCGGCCTGGCGACCCTGGCCGTGGCGCGGCGGACCAAGGAAATCGGCGTGCGGAAGGTGCTGGGGGCCAGCGTATCGAGCATTGTGCTGCTGCTGGCGAACGATTTCCTTAAGCTCGTCGGCATCGCCATCGTGCTGGCCTCACCGCTGGCCTGGTACGCCATGCGGGAATGGCTCCAGGATTTTGAGTACCGGATCGCCATTCAGTGGTGGGTGTTTTTCCTGGCCGGCCTCGCCGCCGTGCTGGTCGCCTTCCTGACCGTCTCGTTCCAGAGTGTGCGGGCGGCGCGGGTGAATCCGGTTAAGAGTTTGAAAATGGAATAGGATAGGCGGAAGGCTGAGCCTTCCGCCCAAATACGAAAACCTATGCTCACCAACTACCTGAAAATCGCCCTTCGGCTGTTTCGCAAACAGCGGTCCTACGCCCTGCTCAACCTGGCGGGGCTGAGCCTGGGGCTGACCTGCTGCCTGCTCATCGCGCTGTATGTGCAGGACGAACTGGGCTATGACCGGTTCCACCCCCAGGCGGACCGAATCGTGCTGCTGCAGCAGTTCGAGGGCAATCCCAGCAGCGGCGGAAAGTTTGCCACCGATCTCAAAAGCCGGTTTGCGGCCGTGGCCAATGCCGTCCGGATCAATCAGCTGACGGCCCTGCTGGCCACGCCGCGCAGCAGCCATTACGAAAGCCAGTTTTTCCTGGTCGACAGTACGGTGTTCGACGTCTTTTCGGTACCGCTCCTGCAGGGGAATCCGGCGACCGCCCTGGCGGTACGGGACGGCCTGGTACTGTCCGAGAAGGCCGCCCGGAAATACTTCCCCAATCAGAATCCGATCGGCCAGCGGCTGCGGCTGAACAACAAACGCGACCTGCTGGTCACGGGCGTGATGCGCGACTGGCCCGGCAATTCCCACTGGCGGCCTGATTTCCTGGCCAGCTACGCCCGGGCCAACGAGTTCGTCGGATACGACGTGACCACCAACTACTGGGGCGGCTTTTCGCGGACTTACCTGCTGCTGGCTCCCGGCGCTGAAGCTCCTTCGCTCCAGGCCCAGTTACCCGGCTACGTGAAGAGCCTGAACGATCCGAACGCGGCCATCTGGAAAATGAACCTCATTCCGCTGACGGATCTGTACCTGCGCACCAACCTGATCGCTGAGAACCGGCTGACCTACGTCTACATTTTCTCGGTGGTCGCCCTGCTCATTCTGGGCCTGGCCTGCTTTAACTACGTCAACCTGGCCACGGCCCGGGCTACCCAGCGCGCCAAGGAAGTAGGCGTCCGGAAAGTACTGGGATCTTCCCTGGCGCAGCTCTGGCGGCAGTTTCTGGGCGAGACGACCGTCTTTCTGCTCCTGGCCGTTGCCGCCTCGCTGCTGCTGGCCCAACTGGCCCTGCCGTCCTTCAACGAACTGGCCGATAAAACACTATCCGTCGAGACCCTGCTGAGCGGGCCGAACCTGGCGGGCCTGGCACTGGGCATTGGGTTGATCAGCCTGCTGACGGGCGGCTATCCGGCCTTCGTTTTATCGACGTATAAGCCTACGGCCGTCCTGAAGGGCCAGTCGCCGGTCGGGACGACCTCGCGGCTCCGGCAGGTGCTGGTCGTGGGGCAGTTTGCGGCCTCGGTGGTGATGATCGTGGCGACGCTGGTGGTCTACGCCCAGCTGAATTACATCCGCACGACCAACGTAGGCTACCAGCGGGAACATGTGCTGACGGTGGACCTGCGCGACGCCCCCGATCCCCTGAAAGCCCGCTTCAAAGACCAGGTCGGTACCTTGCCGGCGGTAGCCGCGGCTACCCGGACGTACGGGCTGCCGGGCAGCGGGGTAGCCCGCGGGGCCAAGCTGGTCAGTGATTACGTGCCCAAAGGCGCTCCCGACGCCGGCATCCGGCACCTGACCATCGACGGCGACTACCTCAAAACCTTCGGAATCCGGCTGCTGCAGGGCCGTAACCTGGATCCCAACCGGCCCGCCGACAAGCAGGTTTTTCTGGTCAATAAAGCGGCCATGAAGTACTTTGGCTGGGAGACTATCGCCGGTAAAATGACGGGCTATTACACCTTCCAGTACGACCCTGCCGGCGGTTACCGCGAAGTGCCCGTGCGCGGGGAAGTGGTGGGGGTGATCGACGATTACCACCATGCCGATCTGAAGCAGGCCATCGAGCCAATGATTTTCTCGCTGAACGATGGCTGGGAAGGGCAGCTGGCTGTCCGCATCCGGCAGGGAGGGGTGGCTACGGCCGTTCCCCAGATTCGGCGGCTCTGGTCGCAAACCTTTCCCGATAAGCCCTTTGAGTACCGGTTCCTGGATGATACCTTCAACCAGGCTTACCGGACCGATAGCCGCACGGGCCAGGTGTTTGGCCTCTTCGCCGTCCTGGCGGTGCTGATTTCCTGCCTGGGGCTGCTGGGGCTGGTCACCTTTATGGCCCAGCAGCGTACGCGCGAAATCGGCATCCGTAAGGTGCTGGGCGCGAGTGTGCTCAGCCTGGTGTCCCTATTGTCGAAGGATTTTCTGAAACTCGTCGGGCTGGCGATCCTGATTGCCTCACCGCTGGCCGCCTGGGCCATGCACCGCTGGCTGCAGGGCTTTGCCTACAAGATTGCGCTGGAATGGTGGATGTTCGCCTCGGCCGGCCTGCTGGCCCTGGTGATCGCCCTGCTGACAGTCAGCTTCCAGGCGATCCGGGCCGCGCGGGTGGATCCGGTTCAGAGTTTGAAGGTGGAGTAAAAAAGGCTTATAACTAATACCATGCTCATCAATTACCTGAAAATAGCCATCAGGAACCTACGCAAACAGGCGGGGTTCACGCTTATCAACGTGTCGGGTCTGGCCGCGGGGCTGGCCTGCTGCCTGCTCATTACGCTGTATGTGGTGGACGAGCTGAGTTTTGACCGCTACCATCTCAAGGCGAACCGGATTTACCGCATCCATTCCGACGTGAAATTCGGTGGGAACGACATGCACCTGGCCGTTTCGCCGGATCCGATCGGCCCGACGCTGCTGCAGGACTACCCCGAAGTGGAACAGTATGTCCGCCTCCACCAGCGCGGAACCTGGCTGGTCAAAAAGGCCGGCAGCACCAACAACCTGCGGGAGGACGACATTACCTTTGCCGACTCCACGCTGTTCGACGTCTTTACCCTGCCGCTGCTGGCGGGCGATCCCCGGGAAGCGCTGCGGCAGCCCAATTCGCTGGTCCTGAGTGAATCGGCGGCGCGGCGGCACTTCGGGAACCAGAATCCAATGGGGCAGACGCTGGTTTTCGACAACCAGCAGGCCTACAAGGTAACGGCCGTCATGCGCGATATGCCCCTGAACAGCCATTTCCGGTCGGATTTCTTCCTGAGCATGCTGAACGACACTTACCAGTGGGGGAACTGGCTCAGCATGAACCACCATACTTACATCGTGCTCCGTCCGGACGCCAGTCCGGCCCAGCTGCTGCCAAAGATCAAGTCCATGATCGAGAAGTACGTTGGGCCGCAGGTGTACCAGGCGCTGGGCATCAGCATGGATGAACTGCGGAAATCGGGCAACAACATCGGCTTTACGCTGATGCCCATGACGGACATCCACCTGCACTCGAAGCAGACCGTTGAACTGGCCCCGAACGGCGATATTCGCTATGTCTACGCCTTTGCGGTCGTTGCCCTCTTCATTATGGTCATTGCCTGCATCAACTTCATGAACCTGTCGACGGCCCGTTCTGCCAAGCGGGCGCGGGAAGTCGGGGTCCGGAAGGTGCTGGGCTCGCACCGTACCCAGCTGGTCCGGCAGTTCCTGAGCGAATCGGTCCTGCTGGCGGTCCTGTCGATGGGCCTGGCGCTGATCCTGGTGGCGCTGCTGATGCCGCTCTTCAATACGCTGGCCGGAAAAGGCATGGTGCTGGCCCGGCTGCTGGAGCGGGACCTGCTGCTGCCGGTGCTGCTGCTGCCGATCGGCGTCGGCCTGCTGGCGGGCGTTTACCCGGCCTTTTTCCTGTCTTCGTTTAAGCCCATCAGCGTCCTGAAAGGGCGGCAGACGGCCGGTAGCGGCAGCGCAAACCTGCGGGCGGGGCTGGTGGTGTTCCAGTTTATCATGTCGATCCTGCTGATTGTCAGCACGATTGTGGTGTACCGGCAGATCAACTTCATTCAGACCAAGAACCTGGGTTTCGACCGCAGCCAGCTGGTGACCATCGAGGATGTGTACGCCATCGGCCAGCAGGCGAAGGCCTTTAAGGAGGAGGTTCTGCGCATTCCGGGTGTTCAGATGGGGACTATGTCGGGGTACCTGCCCACGCCCTCCAACCGCAACGACAGTCCCTTATTTCCGGAGGGGAAGCTGGACCAGAACCAGGCGGTATCCGCCCAGATCTGGTCGGTGGATTACGACTACATCAAAACCCTCGGGATGCAGCTGCTCCAGGGCCGGGATTTCTCGCAATCCTTCGGTTCGGATTCGAGCGGAATCATCCTGAACGAAACGGCGGTGCGGATTTTCGGTTTTACCCAGCCCATCGGCAAGCGGGTTTCCCTGCTGGTGAATGCCCAGACGAAGGCCACCAAGGAGTACACCGTGATCGGCGTGGTTAAGAACTTTCATTTCGAATCGCTCCGGCGCAACATCGGTGCGCTGGCCCTGACGCTGAATCCGCAGCCCTCGTCCCTGACCCTCCGCATCAGCGGAACGGAGGCACCGGCCATTCTGAAGCAGATCGAAGCGCAGTGGCGCCGGTTTGCCCCCGGGCAGCCGTTCGTCTACGATTTCATGAGCGCGCGTTTCGACGCCATGTACCGGGCCGAACAGCGGATTGGTACGCTGGCCATGACCTTTGCCGGCCTGGCGATCCTGATCGCCTGCCTGGGGCTGTTTGGGCTGGCTGCCTTCATGGCTGAGCAACGGACGAAGGAAATCGGTATCCGGAAGGTACTCGGGGCGACGGTGCCGAGCCTGGTCTCGCTGCTGTCCAAGGATTTCCTCAAGCTGGTGGGAATCGCCATTCTGATCGCGACGCCCCTGGCCTGGTACGCCATGCATACCTGGCTTCAGGACTTTGCCTTCCGCACGGAACTCTCCTGGTGGATCTTCGCCGGTGCCGGTGCCGTGGCGGTCCTGATCGCGTTCCTGACGGTGGCCTACCAGAGTATCCGCGCGGCCCTGGTGGATCCGGTGAAGAGTTTGAAAATAGAATAAGGAGTGAAGGATTGAAGGATTGAAATCACTATAGACACCGAAGCGGCGGACCACCTCAATCCCTCAATCCCTCAATCCTTCAATCCTTACAGAAACTGCCCCAGATCCAGGCCCAGTACCTCCGAGAACGAGGTTTCGGTCGTCAGGCCGCCCTCGCCCCGGCGATAGCGGTACCAGCGGGAGGCCAGGTAGTCGTAAACGAAGCCTTCTTCGATGCCGTATTCGTCGTCCTCGATCAGGCTGACGACCGTGCGGAGATCTTTCCGCAGCCCGTCGGTATGGCAGACTTCGAGGATGACCGGCGTTATCCGGGCCTCGTTATCGTACAGGATGAGATCGGGGACGGGGCTGGCTTCCCCCTCGTTGAGCATGGTTTCCGGCAGGGGTTCCAGGGCGAGCGTTTTCTCCCGGTAGTGAAGGTACCCCAGTCCGGCGGTCAGTTTGGCAATGATGCGTTGGTGGGCTTTTGGGCCGTAAACGCACCTTTCTTCGGCTGCGTACGGGAGCCCGGTGGTGCGGAAGTTCGGCATAGGGAAAGCAATACGTTAGCTATAACCAAAAGTAGGCAAACTGCTTATGTTCAGCAACTACCTAAAAATTGCCTTTCGTCAGTTCTGGCGGCACCGGCTGTTTAGCCTGCTGAACGTTGGCGGGCTGGCCATCGGGCTGGCGGCGTTTCTGCTGATCGTGCAGTACGTCTGGTTCGAGCGGAGTTTTGACCGGCAAAGCCCCCACGCGCCCTACATCTGGCGGGTGTATACCGAAAATTACGTCAACGGTACGCTGGAAACGCGGGATGCCAATACCCATAGCGCCATCGGGCCGACGCTGCAGCGGGAACTGCCGGAAGTGGTGGATTACGCCCGCATCTACAGCGCCCGCGACCTGACGGGTTTCCGGGGGCAGACGCCCTACCGGGAGGAAAAGGCCTATGCCGTGGACGAAGGGTTTCTCCGGTTATTCCCCTACCGGGTCCGCGCCGGGCAGTCCAGGCACGCCCTCGACCGGCCGAATACGGTGGTCCTGACCGCCTCCACAGCCCGCCGCTATTTCGGGGCGCAGAACCCGGTTGGCAAATCGCTGCGGCTGGTAGGCGGCTGGTTTACGGGCCTGCATACGGTCACGGCCGTGGTGGACGATCCCCCGCTGAATACGCATTTCAAGTTCGATTTGCTGCTCTCGTACCGGACACTCTACAGCCAGGGGCACGCGGATAACTGGGAGAACTACTGGGACTACAATTATTTCCAGCTTCGTCCGGACGCCGATCCCGCCCGGGTGGAGGCCAAACTGGGTGAGCTGAGTGATCGCCACCTGGCCAAGAGCAACCTGCGGCTCCGCATGCAGCGCCTGACCGACATTCACCTGCATTCCGACCTGACCTACGAGCACGAACCCAACGGCAGCGCCCGGGCGGTTTACTTTCTGATGGCCATCGGGTTGCTCATCCTGGGCCTGGCCTGGGTGAATTACAGCAACCTGACGACGGCCCGCTCACTAACCCGCGCCAAGGAGGTGGGCCTGCGGAAAACCATCGGGGCCGGCCGTGGGCAGCTGGTCGCCCAGTTCATGGGTGAGGCCCTGCTGATGAACGCCCTGGCGCTCCTGCTGGCGCTGGTGCTAGTACAATCGACCGGCACCTGGTTCGACTCCCTGACCGGGCGGCCGCTGAGCACCAGTGGCTTTGGCCAGAGTTCCACCTTTTACCTGACGCTGGCGGCCGTCTTTGCGGCTTCGGTCCTGGGCTCGGGGCTCTACCCTTCGCTGGTGTTATCGGGTTACCGGCCGGCCTGGAGCCTCCGCGGCCTGCCGGGCGGGCGATCCCAGCGGCGCTGGTCCCTCCGGGGGGCGCTGGTCGTGGGGCAACTGGTCGGTACGGTCGTCATGCTCGTCGCTACGATCACGGTGTACCGTCAGCTCCGGTTCATGGAGCAGCACGATCTGGGCCTGCGCATCGACCAGATGCTGGTGGTGAAAGCACCCCGGCTTGACTACCGCCAGGACTCGCTGGCCGGGCGGCAGTTTGCGGTATTCCGCGAAGAAGCCACCCGCCTGCCAGGCATCCGGCAGCTGACGACTTCTTCGGTGGTGCCCGGCGACGGCATCAACCAGATCGGTGGGAGCAGCAGCGGCCTTTACTGGAAAAAGCGGATTACGACCGATAAACAGACGTTTTACTTCGTCAACATCGACGATCAGTTCCTGCGTACCTACGGCATCCGCCAACTGGCCGGGCAGGGGCTACGGGCGGAGCAGCCGGACTGGCGCCGGTATTGCCTCATCAACCGCTCGGCCCTGCGGGCGCTGGGCTTTCCGTCGGCGGAGGCGGCCGTGGGCGAGTCGCTGGTCATGGGCGGGGAGGAGGAACGCCGGTCGGAGCTGGAGGTGGTCGGCGTGATCGACGATTTCCACATCGAGTCCCTCAAACAGCCGACCCGGCCGACGCTCTACTGGTGCGCGCCGCCCAGCCGCATGGGCTACTTTTCGTTCCGGCTCGACGGCCAGCGGATTGCATCCAGCGTGGCCGAACTGGAGACGCTCTGGCGCCGCCTGTACCCCGAAAGTCCGTTTAACTATTTCTTCCTCGATCAGCAGTTCGACCAGCAGTACCGGGCCGAGCGGCGGTTCAGCCAACTGTTTGGCTTGTTTACGGGTCTGGCCATCGTCGTAGCCTGCCTGGGCCTGTTTGGGCTGGCCGCCTTCGCCGCCGAGCAGCGGACGCGGGAGATCGGCGTGCGGAAAGTGATGGGAGCCAGCGTACTCAGCCTGGTAGCCCTGCTGTCGAAAGACTTACTGAAGCTGGTGGGCCTGGCCATTCTGATTGCTTCGCCTCTGGCCTGGTACGGCATGCACCGGTGGCTGGCTGATTTCGCCTACAAAATCGAACTCGACGGGTGGATGTTTGTCCTGGCGGGCGGCCTGACCGGCCTGGTCGCCCTGCTGACGGTCAGCTTCCAGGCGGTGAAGGCGGCGCTGATGAATCCGGTGGAGAGCCTGCGGGCGAGCGACTAAGTGCCAAAGTGACGTTGCAACGCTATAACCTATGAAAATGAAAACGCTAATAACGACAGTGATGCTGGGCGTTTCTGCCCTGACGGGGCTGGCCCAGACGACCGAGAATGCGGAAGTGGCCGGGGTGCGGCAGGCCTGTTTTAACTACATCGACACCTTCTACAAGGCCGATACGACACTTGCCTACGCCAGCGTACACCCCAGTCTGCAGAAGCGGGGCTTTTCCTACGATGCCAAAACCAACACCTATTCCCGCCAGCTGGAAATGCCTTTCCCGGCCCTGATCCGCCTGGCCAAAACCTGGAACAAGGACGGTAGCCGGGCCAACGGCCAGTCGCCGCGGGCGGTGGAGGTTTTCGAAGTTGCCGACAAGACCGCCATGGCCAAAGTCACGGCCGTCTGGGGCATCGATTACCTGCACCTGATCAAGGAAAACGACCGCTGGATGATCGTCAACGTACTCTGGCAATCGCCCCCGAAAAAGGTGGAACGGATCGGAAGATTGTAGGCCTCCTAGGCTGTTCGCTCCTAGCCATTCAGCCTTTTGTAAACCAACAGCTTACCTTTCAAAACCTAACAAAGCCATGGCTCATATCGCAATTCCCATCCCAACCCTGCCCGGAAAGCAGGAGATCGAAATCGAAGTCACGATCAACGGTAAGAAGCAGGCCTTGCACTACCGCATCGAGCTGTTCTACTGGGAAGACTGCACGGTCCCGACCTTCGACCGGGTCGAATGCATCCGCCAGATGCTGGCCGGTTACGACCAGGACTGGACGCTCTACTACATCGGTACGCCGACCGACGCCTTCGTGCCCATCACCTTCGTCCGGAAGGAAGATCTGGCCCGGCAGCGCCAGCTGATGCTTGGGGTCTGAAACCGGACTGTTCCGGTTTCAGACCCGGTACCGCTTACCGCGCAAAATAAACCTGTCGGATCCGGCCGTTCTCGATCCGGTAGATGGCCACGGCCTGGGTCGGCGGCTTGTTCGGCGCGAAGGTGACGCTTTCGTGGTCGATGACGGTATTGCCGATGACGATCCGGTTGAGGAGCTCACAGTGCAGGACCGGCGTTTTTTCGAACATGCTGCCGTACTGCTTCCGCATCGTCTCCTTGCCCTTGTAGAGGAGTTTGTCGGGGAAGGAATACACTTCGACATCCTCGGCATAAGGCTCCAGAAAAGCATCGATCTGGCGGGCGTTGTAGGCGTTGAGCTGACGCTGGGCCAGGTCCTGGGGGGAATCGGGCAGGAGCTGGGCAGGCGTGGTGACGTACCCGCGGTTGACGACGGTCTCAGGACTGGTCAGGGCGTCGAGGCTGGTCAGGGGATTCTGATTCAGGATCAGTACATTGGCCTGTTTGCCTTCCTGCAGGCTGCCGATGCGGTTTTCGTGCCCCAGAATCCGCGCGCCGTTGATCGTGGCAGCCTTCAGCAGATCGGCATTGGTGAGTCCGGCCGTCTGCATGGCCTTCAGTTCGTCGATGTAGGAAGTGCCGTGGAAGATGCCCGGATTGCCCGCATCGGTGCCGGCCGCGACGTTGATGCCGGCGTCCCACACTTTGCGCAGGTTGACGCGCATGATGGAATCCATGCGGGCCGAGCGGGCCTGGTAGGCCGGGCTGCCAAAGGCGTTGGTGAAGCGCTGGCGCAGCTCGGGTTCGGGCAGGTGCTTTATGTCGAAGAGCGTACCGAGCACGTAGGGATTGGCGCGGGCAAAGGCCTGCGGACTAATGGACTTGTTCTCGGCAAAAAAGCCCGCGAACCCTTTGCTGACGATCATGGTCGGGCAGTAGCTGACCTTGTTTTTCTTCATCAGGCCCAGCAGTTCGTCGTCCACCACGCCATCCTGCGGGCTGTGGACCAGAAAGTCCGCGCCGTATTTGACGCCCAGCTTGGCCGCCAGCAGCTCCTGGGTATGAATGGCCAGCTTCAGGCCGTTTTTGTGGGCTTCATCGATCGCCGCCTGCACGACGGGGATCATCTCGTCGCCGGACTTGCCCATGCCCCGGATGATAAACCAGACTTTGATGAAATCGGGCTTGTAGGGCAGCTGCCGGCGTACGATCGCCCGGGCTTCTTCGGGTGTGTTGGCCTTCAGGATCGGGGAGTCCTCCACTTTGAAAGCTTCCGGCTGGTAGGTCGAGACCAGCGGCCCCGTCAGCAGGATTTCCGGGCTGGTGTAGCGCCGGTTGAAGCGGTCGCGGTACGGAAACTGGTAGAGCGGCCCGCCGATGTCGATGACGGTGGTAATGCCGCAGGCCAGGTAGCGGCGCAGCAGATCGCCCATGTTCTCCCGCAGCCACTGGCGTTCAGTCTCGTAGGGGCGGTATTTGGTCAGGTTCACGCCGTCGGGGCGGGTGTAGAGGCCGCCCGACTGAAACAGGTGGATGTGGCTGTCGATGAGGCCCGGCAGCAGCCACTTGCCCGTCGCGTCGATGACCGTAGCGCCGGCCGGGGCGCGCAGATTCCGGCCAATCTTGCGAATCAGGCCGTTTTCAATCAGCAAACTCGTATTTTCCCGAACTTTCCCCGTTTCCACCTCGATCAGGTTACCACCCGTAATGAGCAGGGGAGGGGGAGGGAGCATTTCCCGGGCGGTATCGGAAAGGGCGGCGGACTGGCCGATGGCCGAACGCAGGCCGCTGAGAAACAGGAAGAGCAGCAGGCAGGGCAGGCGAAGCTTGGACATGGTCAACAGGATGAAGCGAAGGATTGGCGGAACGAAGATACTATGCCGCCGGCTGAGGTCGGACACCCGTTGTCCGCTTGCGGACAAGTTTGGTTATTTGGCTGATTGCAACTAATTGGTAATCAAACGCATGTAGGGTGTGGCATACAATTGGTTAGGAAAGAAGCAATCCCATTGAAGAACGATTATGATTCGTAATTACATCAAAATCGCCTGGCGGAGCCTGCTGAACAACAAAGTTTACTCCGCCATCAACATCGGTGGATTGTCCCTGGCCCTGGGAATCGGCATGCTGCTGATCTGGTGGGTTCAGGACGAACTGAGCTACGATTCCTTCCACACCCAGGCCAAGCAGATTTACCGGGTGAACGGAAGCTTCGGCGCGGGGAGCTCCATGACGATGATGGCCAATATCGTCGCGCCGGTCGCTACCTACGCCAAACGGCAGGTACCGGGCGTGGAGGAAGCCGTCCGGATTGCCGGCAATTACGATTCCTCGCCGTTTAAGGTCGGGGGAAAGACCCTGGTGGAGGAAAAAGCGGCCTACGTGGATCCGGCCTTTTTCACCCTCTTTGACTTTGCCTGGGCCGAGGGCAGCCGCAGCCGGCCGTTCCCGGACCTGCAGTCGGTGGTGCTGACCCGGAAAGCGGCTATTCGTTATTTTGGGACCGCCGACGCCCTGGGCAAAACGCTGTATTCGGTGCCCAAAAAGCAGACCTTTGTCGTCAGCGGCGTGCTGGCGGACATGCCCGATCAGTCCAGCCTCAAAGCGGACCTGTTTTTTTCGTTTGACATTCTGGTCAGGGGCTACCGGGCCAACGATTACTGGAAGTCGATGGAAAGCGACTGGGGCAACTGGTTCGCCCTGACCTTTGTGAAGGTATCGCCCCAGGCCTCGCTCGACCGGATCGCCCGGACCCTGACGGAGCTGCACCATGCCAACAACCAGTTCGACAAGGTAACTACCTACCAGCTGCAGCCGCTGCGGGATATTCATCTTTACAGTGCCGACGGCAAGCCGACCGGCCTGCAGGAAGTCCGTATGATGGGGCTGGTCGCCCTGATTCTGCTCACCATCGGCTGCATCAACTACGTCAACCTGGCCACGGCCCGGGCGGCCCAGCGGGCGCGGGAGGTCAGCGTCCGCAAAGTGGTCGGCGCGGGCCGCCGGAACCTGATCGCCCAGTTTGTGGCCGAGTCGCTGCTGATTTTTCTGGTGGCGCTGGTGCTGGCCGTCGGGTTCATCAAAGGCATTGAACCGTATTACCTGGACATTACCGGAAAAACCCAGCCATTTGACCTGGACGATCCCCAGGTCTGGGCGGTACTGGTCGGCTCCATCGCCTTTACGCTGCTGATTGCGGGGCTGTATCCGGCCTTTGTGCTTTCGTCCTTCGAGCCGCTGAAGGTGCTGCGCGGCCGGGGCGTTATTCGCGGGGGTGGAGGCGTCTTTCGCAAAGCCCTGGTCATTACCCAGTTTGCCTTTTCGACGGCGCTGATCGTCGGAACCATCATCATCGGCAACCAGCTTCGCTTCCTTCGCGAACGGAACTTGGGCTACGACCGGGAAAATGTCTTCGCCTTCTGGATCACCGACGAGATGCGGACGCATTACCAGTCGATCTGGAACGAGCTGTCGCGCACGCCGGGCGTCCGGGCCGTCACCGGCGCCAACGGCAACCTGCTCAGCATGGGCAGCACGACCGGGGATACCGATTGGGACGGCAAAGGTGAAAACCAGTCGTTCGTGGTTTCACCCCTGGGCGTCGACCGGCTGTTTCTCAAATCCTTCGGGCTGAAGCTTGTGGAAGGACAGGGCTTTACGGGTTCCAAAGCCGATTCAACCTACGTCATTCTGAACGAAACGGCCGTCCGGCAGGCCGGAATCCAGAAGCCGATCGGTAAGCGCTTCAAGCTGTGGCAGACGGATGCCACGATTATCGGCGTGGTGAAAGATTTCCATTTCTCCTCCCTGCGCGAGGAGATCCGGCCGGCCGTCCTGTACTACAACCGCGATTTTGTGAACCGGATTTACGTCAAAACGACCGGGAAGGACGCTCCCCAGGCCATTGCCGCGGCCGAGCGCCTCTGGAAGAAGTACAGCCCGGACTATCCGTTTGAGTACCGATTCATGGACGAACAGTACAACAGCATGTACAAGTCCGAGCAGCGGACCGGTCAGTTGTTTAATTTCTTCGCCGGCGTGGCGATCCTGGTTTCCTGCCTGGGACTGCTGGGACTGGCGACCTTCACGGCCCAGCAGCGGACCAAAGAGATCGGCATCCGCAAGGTGCTCGGGGCCAGCGTAGTCGGCATCGTAGGCCTGTTGTCCAAAGATTTTCTCAAGCTGGTGGGCATTGCCATCGTCCTGGCCATGCCGCTGTCCTGGTGGGCGATGGAGCGCTGGCTGACCAATTTTGCCTACAAGATTGATATTGAGTGGTGGGTCTTCCTGCTGGCGGGTCTGCTAGCGGTCGGCATTGCCCTATTGACAGTCAGTTTTCAAAGCGTCAAGGCGGCGCTGCGAAACCCCGTAAAAAGTTTACAGGTGGAATAGGCAGAACGGGAAGAAGGGGAGGCAGGGGCCGGTTTGCCTGGCCCACTCCCCCTCGTCCCCTTCTTCCCGCTCCTCCCATTCCTCCTTTTCTATGCTATCCAACTACCTCAAAATCGCCCTCCGCAACCTCTGGCGGAGCCCGCTTTACAGCCTGCTGAATGTCAGCGGCCTCGCTCTCGGGATGGCCTGCTGTCTGCTAATCGCGCTTTACGTCTACGACGAGTGGAGCTACGACCGTTTTCACCGCAACGCCGACACGATTTACCGGGTGGTGGAGAAACAGGCGCAGGCAGACGGCGTCTATGACGTTGCCATCACACCCGGACCGCTGGCTCCCACCCTCAAAAGCGACTTCCCGGAGGTGGTGGAGGTGACGCGCTACGGCCAGTGGGGCGGCCTGCTGCGGCTGGGCAAACAAGTTTTTGAGGAAAAGAACATGCGCTTTGCCGAAAACAGCCTGCTGCGGATGTTCGATTTCCCCCTGCTGAAAGGCGATCCGCGGACCGCCCTGACCCGTCCCGACGAGCTGCTGCTCACCGAAACAACGGCCCGGAAATACTTCGGCCCCGACTGGGCCCGCAACCCCTGCCTGCTCGGCAGCGTACTGCGGCTCAATGGCGAACACAATTTCCGGGTGGCCGGCGTCCTGAAGGATCCTCCGGCCAACTCGCACCTGCAGTTTGACGTCCTGTTGTCGTTCGGCTTCGCGGCCGCGGACAAATGGAATTACGCCTGGGGCAGTAACAGCTTCCATACCTACGTACAGCTCCGGCCGGGTACGGATGTGGCGGCTTTCGCCGACAAGCTGAAAGGGCAGTACATTCGCTACCATCCCAAAACCGAAACGACCCTGGGCCTCCAGCCGCTGACGGACATTCACCTGCGGTCGAAATTTGCCTTCAACACGGATAACTGGTCGCCCCGGGGCGATATCTTCTACCTGCTGCTGTTTGCGACGGTCGGTCTGATCGTTTTGCTGATTGCCGGGATGAACTTCATCAACCTGTCCACGGCCCGTTCGGTCCGCCGGGCGCGGGAGGTAGGCGTCCGGAAACCGATCGGCGCCCTGCGTTCGCACCTGATCGGGCAGTTTATGGGGGAATCGCTGCTGCTGACGGTCCTGGCCGTACTGGCGGCCATCGGGCTGGCGCAGACCCTGCTGCCCTGGTTTAACGAGCTGACGGGCAAAGCGCTGAGCATCCGTTATACAGGGCTGCCGATCTGGCTGGCGCTGGGCGGCCTGACGCTGCTGGTGACGATCGGAGCGGGGCTGTATCCGGCGGTCTGGCTATCGGGCTTTCGGCCGGCCCAGGCACTCCGGGGAGCGGGTCTGCTGCCCGTGCGGTGGTCGGGAATGGGCTTCCGGCAGGTGCTGGTGGTCTTCCAGTTTGCCCTCTCGCTGATCCTGATCGTGGGGACGCTGCTGATTTATAAGCAATTGAACTATATCCAGCAGAAGAACCTGGGTTTCGACGATTCGCAGCTGCTGTATGTACGGATGGGAGGGGGGCTGCGGGATAAGGCCGCTCAGTTCAAGCAGGAACTGCTCGGGCAAAGCAGCATCCAGGCGGCTACGACCACGACGGCCACCCTGGTCAATGTCGGGAACGAGTCGAATATCGCCTGGGAAGGGCAGCCGGCAGAGGTGAATTTCCTGATTTCGCAGATGAACGTCGACGCTGATTTCCTGCCGACGGTCGGGATGAAACTGGCCTCCGGCCGGAATTTTCTACCCAGGGCCAGGACCGATACGAACGTCACCTTCCTGATCAACGAAACAGCCGCGCGGCGGATGGGCTTTACGGCCAGGACCGCCCTCAACAAACGGGTCGAGTTCTGGGGCGCCAAAGGAACCATTGCCGGCGTGGTGCGCGACTTCCACTTCCGCCCCCTCAACGTCCCGATCGAGCCTTTCATTTTCCGGTATGCGCCCGCTGAGCCCTACTTCCAGCTGCTGGTGAAAACCCGGCCGGGGCGGACGCAGGAAGCCATTCAGCGCATCAGCCAGGTATACGCCCGCTACGAAAAAGAAGCGCCCTTTCAGTACGGTTTTGTGAACGCCGAACTGGATCAGCAGTACCGGGCTGAGCAGCGGACTGGCCAGATCATGCGCTCGTTTGCCATAATGGCCATCTTCGTGTCCTGCCTGGGGCTATTTGGGCTGGCGACCTTCACGGCTGAACAACGCACCAAAGAGATTGGCATCCGCAAAGTCCTCGGGGCTTCCGTTACCAGTCTGGTCGCCCTGCTGTCCGGGGATTTCCTGAAACTGGTGGCCATCGCCATCGTTCTGGCCTCGCCCCTGGCCTGGTGGGGCGTCCAGCAGTGGCTGCAGCAGTTTGCCTACCGGATCGATATCGAGGTCTGGGTATTTGCCCTGGCCGGGGGCCTGGCCATCGGCATTGCCCTGCTGACGGTCAGCTTCCAGGCCATCCGCGCGGCCCTGGCCAACCCGGTCAGATCGCTGCGGTCGGAATAGGGGAGCAGCCGAAGTATGTATTTGAACCCCAGACCGTAACAGGTCTGGGGTTTTTTGTAAAAAGCTATGGGTAAGTGATTTAACATAAATTAACGAGCCGCCCAGCCGTCGCTTCCGTACCTTGCACCAAATTGCTCAAGCGACTCTTATGTGGCACAATTACCTGAAAATTGCCCGGCGGAACCTACTTGCCCAGCGCCGTTATACCCTGCTGAACGGAATCGGCCTGGCGGTGGGGCTGGCCGGGACGCTGCTGATTTATCTCTTCCTGCGGCATCACCTGGATACCGACCGGCACCACACCCGCTTTGACCGGATCGTTCGCATCGATACGGATCTGTACCTGGAAGACGGCTCGGTCGAATTCAATGCCGAGGCCCCCCTGCCGATGGCCGCGGTCCTGCGGTCGGACTACCCGCAGGTGGAGCAGGCCGCTTTTCTGAGCATGATCCGGGACCTGACGGTTTCCGTGGGGGCCGGTTCAGGAAATGTCCGCCGTTTTCTGGAGCATTCCGGCGCGGGGCTGGTCGGGCCGGAATGGTTTTCGATCCTGAGCTATACCTGGCTGCAAGGCGACCCGAAAACCGCCCTCAGCGCTCCCAATCAGGTGGTCCTCACCGAGTCATGGGCGCGAAGGTACTTCGGCGACGCCAATCCGGTGGGCCAGACGCTGGTCCTCAACAACAAACTTACTGCCACCGTGACGGGTCTGCTGGCCGAGACGCCCCGCACGACGGATACCGACCTGGGTCTTTTTGTCTCGCTGGCCAGCCTCAAAGGCCTCGATCCGGAGTACGACCAGAATTCCTGGTTGCACCTGAGCAGCAGCAACCGGGTTTACGCCACCCTACGTTCTGCCGGCGACCTGGCTGGCCTCCAGCGGGCGATGCCGGCGCTTTCCCGGAAACAGTACGGGGAAATGGCGCCGATTTTCCGGTTTGTCGTTCAGCCTCTGCGGGAGCTGCATTTCGATACCGCCCGCGATCCTAACGCGATCCGGCCGTCGCTGCTCTGGGCTCTGGCCGTCGTGGGGCTGCTGATTCTGGGAACGGCCTGCATCAACTTTGTCAATCTGGCCACGGTCCAGGCCCTGCGGCGCAGCAAGGAGGTGGGTATCCGGAAAACGCTGGGGAGTTCCCGGGGCCAGCTGGTACGGCAGTTTATGCTTGAAACGGCCCTGCTGACGGTAGTCGCGATGGGCCTGGCGCTGCTGCTGGCCTGGGTGGCGCTGCCGGTCTTTCGGCAGTGGGTTGGCCTACCGCTGCGCCTGCAGGCTGACGGCCTATCCCTGGCTTTTTTCGGTCTCCTGCTCCTGGGCGTTACCGGGCTGGCGGGGGCTTATCCGTCGGCGATCCTCTCAGGGCTATCGCCCTGGGCGGCGCTGCGGGGCAAGCTGAGCGGGCCGGTCGGCGGGAGTCTGGCCATACGCCGGGGGCTGGTGGTGCTGCAGTTTGCGGTCTGCCAGGCTTTGCTGGTGGGTTCGCTGGTGGTGGTCGGGCAGGTGCGGTACATGCAGCGGGCGGACCTGGGCTTCCGGAAAGAGAACGTGGTCGTAGTACCTTTGCCTCCCAGGACCAAAACGGCTCAGGACGCCTTTAAACAAACGCTGCGGCAATACCCCGACATCCGCGCCATTACTCTGAGCCACCTGCCGCCGTCCAGCGACCGGCTTTATGGCGGTTCGATCAAGTTTGACGGGCGGCCCGACTGGGAACCGTTCCCGACCCGCGAACGCCTGGCCGATGCCGATTTTCTGCCGACCTACGGGCTAAAGCTCCTGGCCGGGCGCAACATTCAGCCAAGCGATACCATCCGCGAATACCTGATCAACGAAACCCTGATGCGTAAACTGGGCTTTCAGCAGCCGGAGCGGATCCTGGGCAAGCGGCTGCAGCATTACTTATCGCCGGTTCCGCTGCCGATCGTGGGCGTAGTGCGGGATTTCCATCTCAAATCCTTACGCGAAGAAATCGCCCCCTGTGTGGTGGCGTGCCGGGCCGACTCGTACCGGCAGGCGGGCATCCGGATCGCGGGCGGCGATCCGGCCCGGACGCTGGAGCGGATCCGGCAGGTCTGGCAGCGGCTCTATCCCGACGAAGTCTTCGAATACCAGTTTCTCGACGATCATGTGGCGCAGTTGTACCAGACGGAATCGTTGCTGGTCGGGGTCATCCAGGTGTTCACCGGCCTGGCGATTCTGATCAGTTGCCTGGGACTGTATGGGCTCGTTTCGCAGGTGGTCCTGCAGCGGACGAAGGAAATCGGCATCCGCAAGGTGCTGGGGGCCTCGGTATCGAATATCGTGATACTGCTGTCGGGGGATTTCCTGCGGCTGACTGGGATTGCCATCGTCCTGGCCTCGCCCCCGGCGGCCTGGGTGATGAAGCAATGGCTCGACGGCTTTGCGTTCCGGATAAGCCTCAGCGGCTGGCTGTTTGCCACGGCGGCCGCAATGGCTGTCGGCGTAGCGCTCCTGACCATCAGCGGCCAGACCCTCCGGGCGGCGCTGGCCAACCCGGTGACCAGCCTCCGGAACGAGTAGCGGGTGTCCGGGCATGGGCAGCCAGCCGTCCGTTTGCGGACATTTCAGGAGTCTATCGCTAGATAAGTAGCTGTTGAACAGAGGCTTGGCTGGACTGGTACGTTGTTTGGAGTAGGGTAGGTCTCGCACTTATCCTATTCCAATCCCTATGCTGCGAAATTACCTGACCACTGCCCTCCGCGCGATCAAGCGTAACTGGAGTTACACGACCATCAATGTCGTTGGACTCACCTTTGGACTAGCCTGCTGCCTGCTGGTGTTTCTGGCCATCCGCTACGAACTGAGTTACGACCGGCACCATACCCATGCCGGGCATACCTACCGCCTGCTGACGGGCTTTCGGGATTCCGAATCCAACGGCCGGAACGTGGGCGTGCCGCTGCCGGTGCTGGCGGGCATGCGGTCGGAGTACCCGGAACTGCGCCGCCAGCTGACGCTGGTCCACGAGAAAGAAGGGGTCGTACGGACCCGCACCGGTGAGAAGTTTGAAGAAAAGAGCGGAATCATGGCCTTCGTCGAGCCGGAATACTTCCGCCTGTTTGATTACACCTGGCGCCAGGGCAGCGCGGAAAGCTCCCTTCGCAATCCCAATACGGTCGTCCTTTCAGAGCGCTTTGCCCGCAAATACTTCGGCAGTACTAACCCCATCGGCCAGACCCTCCGCGTTGGCAACAAAATGGACTTCGTGGTGACGGGCCTGGTGCAGGAACCGCCCGTGACCAGCAGCCTGCCCTTCGAGGTATTCCTGTCCTCGGCTTCGCTGAAGGCCTATGGGGCCAATACGGCCTGGGACGACTGGTACTCCAATTCCAGCCAGGCGCAGATTTACCTCCGGCTGCCCGAAGGCAAGGCCCCGGCCGACCTGGAGCGGCAACTGGTCGGCTTTGTCAACAAACATTATTCGCCGGAGGACGCTAAAAACCGGTTCTTCGAGCTCCAGCCGCTGACGGAGATTCACTTCGACAGCCGGACGAATAATTTCGCCAACCGGACCGTCAGTAAAAAAACGATCTGGGCGATGGCCCTGATTGGCCTGTTTATTCTGCTGACGGCCTGCGTCAATTTCGTCAACCTGGCAACCGCCCAGGCGCTGCGGCGGGCCAGGGAAGTAGGCGTCCGGAAAGTACTGGGCAGCACCCGGGCGCAGCTGGTCCGCCAGTTCCTGAGCGAGACGGGCGTGCTGACGTTCCTGTCTGTCGTGCTGGCGGTGGTGCTGGCCCACGGAGCGATGCCGTACGTGGTCGAACTGCTGGACATCAAACTGACCGCTTCGGCCCTGCTGGATCCGCAGATTCTGCTGTTTTTGCTGGCCCTGGCCTTGTGCACCACGCTACTGGCCGGTTTCTATCCGGCCCTGGTGTTGTCGGGCTACCAGCCGGTGCTGGCCCTGAAGGGGAAACTTCGTCAGGTGGGTACCGGGCAGCTGTCGCTGCGCCGCGGCCTGATCGTCGGGCAGTTTGCCATTTCCCAGATGCTGGTGATCGGTACGATCGTGGCCTACAGCCAGATGGAGCACTTCCGCTCGGCCGATCTGGGCTACGATAAGGAAGCCGTGGTGACGGTACCGCTGCCGGGCGTCCATCAGCCGGGGCAACTCGAGGCCCTGGCGGCCAAACTACAGGGCCAGACCGGCATCCGGTCGATGAGCTTCAGCCTGTCGACGCCCTCCTCGCGCGGGAACTGGTGGACGAGTATCCGCTTTGAAAATGCCGAGAAAAACGCCGATTTCCTGGTTGTCATGCGACCGGCCGATACGGCCTACTTCAATACCTACGGGCTGAAGCTGATCGCCGGCCGGACTTTCCTGCCGGCCGATACCATGCGGGAACTGGTGGTCAACGAATCCTTTGTAAAGGAAATGGGTCTGGCCAGCCCGCAGCAGATCATTGGTAAGAACATGTCCATCGGGGGCGATAACATCAAGCGGCCGATTGTGGGCGTGGTCCGGGATTTCAATGTTTTCTCGCTGCACAAGCGGACGCAGGCCTGCGTCATCACGCCTTACCGGGAAAATTACACGCTGCTGAATATCAAGCTGGCAACCAGCCAGGGCGGAATCGAAAACATGCGTCGGCTGCTCGGCACGATTGAAACGGCCTGGACGGCCACTTTCCCGGACTTTGTGTTCCGGTACGAGTTTGTGGACAAAGCCATCGATGATTTCTACCGGAATGAGGCCCGGCTGTTCAGCCTGTTCCGCCTGCTGGCGGGTATCGCCATCTTTATCGGCTGCCTGGGCCTGTACGGCGTAGTGGCCTTCATGGCCGAGTCGCGGACGAAGGAAGTGGGCATCCGCAAGGTTCTGGGCGCTTCCGTGGCAAACATCTTCGGTTTGTTTTCGGTGGAGTTTGTCAAACTGGTGGCCGTAGCCCTGGTTCTGGCTTCGCCGGTCGCCTGGTACGTCATGAGCCAGTGGCTGGCAGGGTTCGAGTACAAGATTGACATCGAATGGTGGATGTACGTCCTGGCGGGCGTGCTGGCCATCGGAATTGCGTTGGTAACGGTGAGTTTTCAGGCTATCCGGGCCGCTCTGATGAACCCGGTGAAAAGCCTGCGAGGGGAGTAATTGTAAACCAAACGATGCTATGCTGCTGAACCATCTCAAAATCACGATTCGCGGTATTTACCGGGACAAAGCCTATGCGCTCATCAATGTCCTGGGGTTGGCCGTCGGGATGGCCAGCTGCCTGCTGATTCTGCTCTTCATCCGCGATGAACAGGGCTTCGACCGGTTTCTGGACGGGGCGCAGCGCGTCTACCAGGTCAACGTGGACGGTAATTTCGGCGGACAGGAGTTCCGCACGAGTACCTCGCCTCCGCCGGTAGGACGGATCATGGCTTCGGAGTTTCCGGAGGTGGAAGCCTACACCCGGGTCTTCCAGCCCTATGACGCGGTCGTGCAGCGGCGACAACAGGGGAAAGCCCTGCACCTGTTCACCGAGTCCAACATCCTGGCCGTCGACTCCAACTTTCTGGCGATTCTCCCGTACCGGCTCGTGGCGGGCAATCCGGCCAGCTGTCTCCGGGAACCGGGTTCGCTGGTGATCACCGAAACGATGGCGCGGAAATACTTCGGCAGCGCCAGTCCGCTCGGCCAGTGGCTGCATATGAACGATAAGCCCCTGCGGATTACCGGCGTGCTGGCCGACGTACCGACCCAGTCGACGCTGCAGTTCGACTTCCTGCAGCCCATCCGTGATTACGAGGTGGTAACCTATTTTGACTGGAGCTGGGTCTGGCTGAACGTAACGACCTTCGTGCGGCTTACGGAGCCGGTGGCGGCCAGTCCCGGGCGGCTGCAGGCGCTCCAGGCCAAGTTTCCCGCCATGGTCCGGAAACATGCCGTAGCGGCTTTCGAGCGCATCGGCCAGCCCCTCGACAAGTTTCTGCAGAAAGGCGGCCGCTGGAATTTTGCGCTGCAGCCCCTGACCGACCTTCACCTGGGCTCGGCAGGCATCGGTTCCAGCTACAACAACCTGGGCGACGCCAAGCAGGTCCGCACCTTCGGGATCATCGCCCTGTTCATTGTCGTCCTGGCCTGCATCAATTTCATGAACCTGGCCACCGCCCGCTCGCTGAAACGGGCCCGGGAGGTGGGCGTTAGGAAAGTGCTGGGATCGTCGCGGGCGACGCTGATCCGGCAGTTTCTGACCGAATCGATGTGCTACAGCCTGCTGGGCGCCATCCTGGGCCTGACGCTGGTCATCCTCCTGCTGCCCGCCTTCAACCAGCTGGCCGGGAAAACCTTTACCGCTGAGGTGTTGACCAGTCCGGAAATACTGGGTCTGGCGGCCCTGCTGGCGCTGGGTGTAGGGCTGCTGGCCGGCAGCTATCCGGCCCTGTACCTGACTTCCTTCCAGCCCGTCAAGACGCTCAAGAATGGGCTGCTGAAATCGTCGGGGGCGCACCGGCTGGTCCGGAACGGGCTGGTGGTGTTCCAGTTTGTGGTCTCGACGGCCCTGATCATCGGTACCATCGTGGTCTACGCCCAGCTTCGGTATGCCCAGAACAAGGATCTGGGGCTGGATAAGGAAAATGTGCTGCTGCTGCCCAATGCGGAACGGCTGGGTGCCCGGCAGGAAGCGTTCCGGGTGGAAGTCCTCCGCCTGGCCGAGGTTCAGAATGCCTGCCTGACCACCAGCGTACCGCTGAAAGGTGGCTTTGGCGACTTTTACGTGCCCCAGCAGACCCGCACCGACCGGAATGTGGCCAAAGACCTGCTGATGTATTCCTTCCTGACGGATAAGCACCTGGTCCCGACGCTGAAAATCCGGATGCTGAAGGGGCGTAACTTTTCGGATGCCTTCAACGATTCGACTTCGGTGATCTTAAACGAAGCGGCGGCCAGGCAGATCGGCTGGAAAGACCCGATTGGCAAAACCCTGACGTATCCGGGCGGCAATAACCAGCAGTTTACGGTCATCGGCGTGATGAAGAATTTCGACATGAACTCCGTCCGCTGGCCGACGGATCCCTTTGCCCTGTTCCATACGTCCTCCAAGACCTATACCGTCCCGAAATCCAATCTGCTGATCCGGGTGCGGGCGGGGCAGCTGCCCGCGGCCGTCCAGTCGGTGGAGGCCATGTGGCGGAAGTTTGCGCCCGACACGCCCTTTGATTACACCTTCCTGGACCGGGAGTACGCCTCGGCCTACCGCACCGAGCAGCAGACCGGACGGGTTTTCGGCATCTTTACGGGCCTGGCGATCTTCATTGCCTGCCTGGGCCTCTTCGGTCTGGCTACCTTTACGGCGGAACAGCGCACGAAGGAAATCGGCGTCCGCAAAGTCCTGGGGGCCAGCGTTGCCAGCCTGGTGGTGCTGCTCTCGCGCGACTTTCTGCGGCTGGTCGGACTGGCCATCGTCCTGGCAACGCCCCTGGCGGGCTGGGCCATGTACCGCTGGCTGGCCGATTTTGCCTACAAAATCGAACTGCAGTGGTGGATGTTCGCCTCCGCCGGCGGGCTGGCGATCCTCATTGCCCTGCTGACGGTCAGCTTCCGAGCCATGAAGGCCGCTTTGGTCAATCCGGTGACGAGCCTGCGGGCGGAGTAAGGTTGGAAGCGACAAGCCAGACAGCGTGGCAACGTGATTCTTTCTAGGTCGCGTTGCCACGCTGTCCCTTTGCGAATCCCTATCTCCGATTCGTATACCCAACCCCCATCTGGTTGCTGCGGGTGGCGGATTCGGTGCCGATGAAATCCAGGGTTACCGAGGGCCGGTAGTTGAAGCGGCTGTCCCAGGGATCACAGACGAGCAGGGCTTCGCCGGTGGGTTTGTAGACCGCCGTGACTTCGTAGCGGCCGATGGGGATATCTTTCTGGAACTGGGTATAGCGTTTCTTGGCCTGCCGCCGGATGACTTTGCCGGTCGAGCCGTCGATCAGCGGCCCGACGGGCGTGAAGGTAAACTCGATGTTTTCGTCGTCCCAGAGCCCGTTCGCGTTCGGATCGCGGATGAGTTCTGCCGTTCCGCCGTAGTAAAGATCCAGGCTCAGGTCCGGGACGTGCCCCGTCAGCTTCCACTGAAAATTCCGGACCGGCTTCTCCTCGGCCGTAAACGAATCCGGGTTGTCGGGGTCCAGCAGCAGCTTGTAGACGCGATCGTTGTAGGCCTTCAGCAGGAAACCCCGGGCCGTCCATTGCCCGCCGATACCGACGAGTTGAGCCTTGTAACTGCCGTCGCTGCCCGATTTCACTTCCGGTCCGTTGTCGCTGAATACGCCGTGCTGTACGTATATGGTGGCGCGTGAGAGAGGCTTGCCCTGGGGGTCGGTTACTTTTCCGACCACGTACCCGGTCTGGCCGCCGGCACCACCCGAGGGGCCTTCCCCGGGCCCGGGCTCAAGGGTTGCTTCTTCGCAGCCGGTCAGCAGCGGACTCAGGGAGGCCATCATTAGAATGGAGGAGCCGGCCAGGCTCAAAAAACCACGTCTGGATTGCATAAGGTGTGTTCGTATTTGTTGTTGTTTTCCCCAAAATTCGGGGATGGAAGGTCCGTGGTTCAAGGCGGTTTGTCCTCAACTGGCAGAAGCCGGTCCTTAACTGCGCGAAACCTGATCTGACCTGTAAATAGCGCGCTCAGAAGCCTGGCGGACCCGCTCAAAACGCGCTGGAAGCCGTTTTTAGGCACTTTTTCAATTCACCCGTCACCACACCCAATTGGTACGGCATTTTGGCGGATTGGCATCAGTGGGGGTTTCCGAAGCGATGGAAAGCGAGGAATTTTGGGCCATCATTCTAACACACCAGGCCATGTCCCTCTTCTTCGCGCAGTACATCGACCATTTCGTGCACTTCATGTGCGTTGTCTGTACGCTGCTGAATACCACCCGGCTCGTCCGGCGTGCCACGGTGCCCCTGCGGCGGGTGCCGGCTTTCTTTGTCGTCTTCGGCGCCACAACCGTAGCCACCTTCATGGGCTTCGGTCACCTCTTCGAAATCAGCTTCCACTCCCTGGAGCGGGCGGCGACCGGTACGTTTGTGTACGACTTCCGCTTTTATTCCCTGATCCTGATGGGCGTGGTGCTGCTGTCGCTGAGCGTGGGCATGCTACGGGCGATTGAAAACTGGTTTAAGGCCGTGCCGGGTAGCCGGCAGGCGATCTACCGCTTTGCCCTGCAGATCATCGCCCTCAGTGCGCCCATGTTCTTCTTTACGCCCATTGCCGCCGCGCCGGTCATGGCCTGTCTGATTACGTTAATGGCGATGCCCTTTGCTATTAAAAAGGAGAATACGGCTAAACTGAATCCCACCCAGGCCGCACCGGTGCCTTCGCTGGTGGGTTGAAGAGAAGACAAAAGACTAGTCTCCGAAGGCTCTTTCCTGTCTCCTTTCTCTTGTCTCCTGCCCCTCGTGTCCCAACAAATAAACAACAAATAAACCAATGAACTACTGGATGAAAACGGCCGCCCTGCTGGGTGCCGTGTGGCTGGCGGCCTGTGACCGTGACCCGATCGTGGACCCGACTGAACCCGGCGAAAACACCCAACACGAGGCTTACACCCACGGCGCACCGGCCGGGGCGGCCATGACCCGAACCATCGGGGCGGAAGGCGGTACGCTGGCTACGGCCGACGGTCGGGTGCAGCTGACCATTCCCGCCGGGGCGGTTGCCAAAGCGACGACCTTTTCCATTCAACCCGTGGAAAACACGCTTCCCGGCGCGCGGGGCGAGTCCTTCCGGCTACTGCCGGAAGGGACCGAGTTTGCCAAGCCCGTTACGCTGCGTTTTTCCTACGCCAATTTCTCCCTGGACGGGACCTGGCCCGAGGCGCTGTTCCTGAGCTACCAGGATGCCGAGGGCCGTTACTGGGCCGTTCGGGATACCCAGCTGGACAAGGCCAGCCAGACGCTGACGGTCAAAACGACCCATTTCAGCGACTGGCAGCTATGCGAGACCTACCGGGTGGTGGCCGACAAAACCACGCTGAAGCCCAAGGAAACGGCGGTGCTGAAACTGCAGTACCTCGTAAACGGCGGGGGCGACGAACTGCTCACGCCCCTGACGCCAATCAAACACGGCTGGGTGAACTATACGCTGGGAAAGGAAGAATCGGTTGCCTGGAGCCTCAACGGCGAGGGCAAACTGATCCCCTCCGGCAACCTTGCCAGCTACCGGGCGCCCGACCGGGTACCGGCCCAGAACCCCGTGCAGGTGACGCTGAAGCTGTCGAATTTTATTCCCAAATACATCAAAGACCGCTGGTCGACCAGCACCACGCAGCTCCTGCTTACGACCACCCTCAACGTTGTCGACAAAGGCTACCTGACGGTGACCTTCAAAGGTAAAACCGTTACCTACGGCAACGCGGGCTTTTCCGACAGCAGCCTGCCGGTGGCCATTGATGCCGGGCCGGACGAGGAGAATTATTTCTGGATCCACCTGAACGGCCGGGGCAAAGGCAGCTACGAATTTGGCCCCTGGCACGGCCGGAAAGCGGGGTCGAGTGTCGTCCGCTACCAGTTGGGCGATAAGGAATACGCCTCGGATAAAGGCTGGTGCCAGGGGAAAGGAAATGTCGAGCTGGTCAACGAAGGCGTCGTCATCATCGAGGAATACGTGAAAGGCGAGTACATCAAGGGCAGTTTTAAGGGCTACATCGGCGACATGGACAACCCGGACTGCTCGCCCGGCGGCTCACCCGTCAGCGGCAAGTTTGTGATCTGGGCGGATTAAGCCTGGCGAAAGCAAGGAGGGGCAGCGGACAGGCAGACAGTCCGCTGCCCCTTTTCCGTTTGCCGGGCCCCACGGGCCAATGTTGGACATCTGCCGAACGATAATTACCTTCGCGCCATTAAACGCTGCTAGTCATACCGCCCCTTCCGTACCCGGCCATAGCCGGCGACTGTCTACCGGTCGCTGCCGGTACGGTTCAGCCAGCGACCCGCATTCGGGTCGCCTTCATCCATTTTCCTCTTTTCGTAACCCGACGGTACCGCCTTCCGCAGCGGCCGTTGGAAAACTAGCTTAGCAGCATGATCACTTCTGATTTTTCTACGATTGCCATACTTGGCGGAGCAGGCAAAGCCGGCCGCCCACTGGTTCAGCAGGCGCTGGATGCCGGTTACCGCGTGCGCGTGCTGGTTCGGCGGCCGGAAGCCCTGGACATCCGTCACGAGCGGCTGGAAATCCGGGCCGGTGATGCCCGGGACCCGGACGCGTTGCGGGGCCTGCTGGAAGGCTGCCAGGCCCTGATCAGTACCCTGGGCCATCCCCGGGGTGAGCCGGTGCCGATTATGGCGTCCGTCACCGTAAACTACCTCCGCATCCTGAAGGAGCTGGGGATCCGTCGATGCCTTGTCGTTACCAGCTTGTTGTTTACCGGTACCGAGGCGCTCGACGAAGCCACCCGGCAGGCCGCCGACTTCATGCAGCAGCATTTTCCGGCGATGATGGACGAACGCCGGCGGGAGTTCCGGCTGCTGGCCGAAAGCGGGCTGGACTGGACCTACGTGCGGATTCCGATGCTCGTACCCGGGCCGGTGGCGGGCGAGGTAGTCGTGAACCTGAATCATTTGCCCGGCCCGCAGATAGCCGGCCCCGACCTGGCCCGTTTCCTGGTTGATCAACTGACGGATGCCCAATACCACCAGCGGGCACCTTATGTGGCGAGCCGAATTGAGGATTAATTCCTGCCCCCGACCGGACCGCTGGTCGGGGGCAGCCGCTTTACCCCATTTTTCCCGGCCTTCGTCCCATTTCACGCCTGAGCCAGCCCGGCGCTATTAGCTTTGGTCAAAAAACAACACATGCAGGACGACGCAACCCTTATCCGCCGCTACGAACCGCTGGTAATCCTGACCCTGACCGGAGTTTACGCCCTGCGGCGGTTGCTGGAGGAAGCTGACGGAGTGAATGGTATTAATACTAAAGTTGAGGTGGCACAACACCATGGTGCATCTACCACCACAATTCTCCAGGATCTGGCCTCATACAACCATAACCTGAACAACAACCTGCCCCTTTTGGCCGGTTTGGCCCTGGCTCTGGTAGCCTGGACCTTGTTTCACGGCCACGCTATCCCCGCCTTCCAACAACAGGCCCGAAGCGTATCGGGATGGACGTACACGGTGCTGACCGGAATCTTGCTCGTACTGAGTGCCTACGCCCACCATCGCCTGAAACTGCACGTGCGGTTTAGGCTGGCGGCGCCGGATGTGATTATCGGGCTGAAAGTATTTTCCCTCTACCGCCCACGAACGGTCGTGTTCGACGCGGTAGCCCTGGCCGTGCTGCTGGGTCTCTACGAACTTCTGTTTCAGCTGGCCGACGGCACCCGCCGCCGCATGGCCGCCCAACTGGAGCCGGCCCAGCGATTGCTGCGGTTCCTGCCGTTGGTCGGGCTGGGAATCACGCTGCTAGGCCTTGCGATGAACGTCCATCTGCCCCCAACGTCGCTCTGGGCTGAGCCGTTTCCGGAGTTCTGGTTCGGAGCGGGACTGCTCCTGTTAGGCTTTCTGGTACAGCAGATTGCTTACAACGGGTTGGTCACGCTGGGGCCCCGCCGCTGGAAACTGGGTCTTCCTCCTGCGCTGCTGCTGGCAGCCATTGTTCTGACAATGGGCTTGTTCAGCATCTACCTGGCCGCGCGGGAGCAGCCGTTGCATGCCCGGCCGATGCTGGCCCTAAGCCTGATGGTGGTGGTGACGGCCGTCGTGCTGGGGCTGATCCGGAAACTGCTGAGCCAGGAGAAAACGACGCTGCAGACCCAGGTGTCGGCCGCCTCGGCCGAGCTGTCCAGCCTGCGGGCGCAGATCAACCCGCACTTTCTGTTCAATACGCTCAACAGCCTCTACGCCAGCGCCCTGCGGGAAAACAGCGAAAAAACCGCCGACGGTATTCAGAAGCTGGGCGATATGATGCGGTTCATGCTGCACGAAAACCACCGCGATTCCATTCCGCTGGAGAAAGAAGTCGAATACCTGCACCATTACATTGACCTGCAGCGGCTGCGCATCGACGAGTCACATCCGGTCGAGATCCGGGTCAACCTGCAGGTGCCTGATCGGCCCATTAGCCTGGCCCCGATGCTGCTGACGCCCCTGGTGGAAAACGCCTTCAAACACGGCATCAGCTTCCGCCGGGCGTCCTGGATCAGCGTCACGCTGACCTTCGACGATCGGAATCTGTACTTCAAGGTCCACAACTCCCGCCACGCCCGCTCCGACGCTGATCCCGAGCGCCTGGCCTCGGGCGTCGGGCTCGACAACGTCCGCAAACGCCTGCAGCTCCTTTATCCCGGCCGGCACCAGTTCACCATCCAGGTTTCGGAACAGGATTACTTTGTCTCGTTGGTGTTGGGGATCAGCCGGCCGTCGTCCGTCGGTTCCGCCGACGTATAATTCCGTGGATTGATGATCGCGGGCAGGGAAATCTACCAGCTGCCGGAGCGATCAGGATTGATCAAAAAACTTAATTTCCTGTACGTTTTAAAGCAAATCCAATGAACAGGCTATTGTTTCTAAGTCTTGGTTTATGGTTGTCAGCAAACGCTTTATCCGCTCAGGAAAAAGCGGATAAAATGGACAAATTGGTCGTTCAGCGTTCCATTCAACAAATCAGTAAGGCTATCCGGGAAAACTACGTTTACCCTGACAAAGCCATCTCCATTACTGACTTCCTAAACAGCCAGTATAAATCCGGAACATACTCGCAGTTGAATACTTACCCGGAGTTCGCCGACAAAATTACGGAAGACATCCGTTCTGTGCAGGATGACAGACACTTACGCGTGGAGTATAACCCAAAATTGGAAGCGGATATTATTCGTTTCAACCGTTCCCAGGAAGGGAAAAATGCAATCACCAAAACGGATATTTCAGCGGAAAGATCCCAGAATTTTTTCTTCAGGAAACTGGAAATCTTACCGGCAAACATCGGCTACATCGAGTTTACGAATTTTGCCTTACCGAGCCCGGAAGCGCAGAAAACCATCCAGCATGCCCTGCAGTTTGTTGCCAATACCGATGCGTTGATTATCGATTTGCGGAATAATCGCGGAGGTAGCGGCAGATCAAACAATATCCTGGGATACTTTTTTAAAGAGCGAATAAAAACCGGGAAAAGTTATCGCCGGATCACCAACAGCTGGACCGAAAATTTCGTGGAACCGGCCGAATTCTTTCTCGGCCAGCCTGTTTATGTCCTGACGAGCAAAAGGACCTTTTCTGCGGCCGAAGGGTTTGCGTATATCCTGCAAAACCAACGGAATGCGACTCTAATCGGAGAACCTACGAATGGCGGTGCTCATTTAACCCGAAGCTTTAGCCTGGGCGACGGTTTTGTGGGCTTTATACCTTATGCACGAAGCGAAAATGAAAAAACACGTACGGATTGGGAGGGGACGGGAGTGATCCCCACGATAAAAATAACGGCCGACAATGCCTTGCTAGCCGCCCAAAACCAAATACTGAACGTGAAATTGACAAAAGCTGACGAAACGGAAAAACGAAAGATTCAGTGGCTGATTAATTTCAACCAGTCCAAAACGTCGGAGATCATTCCCGACAGCACCGAATTTAAAAACCTCACGGGGCGGTTTGCCGAGTTTGAAATTACAAGCAAAGGCGGAAAGCTGTATTTCCGGGATGTCAATCAAGCCAGTAAGACCCGATTTCCGATGATACCGATTTCGTCCCTTCTGTTTCAGGTGGGTGGCGATTACCAGGTCGAATTTGTTGATAAACTGGACGAGAAGTTTCAGGCAATTAACGTAAGTTGGAGCGATGGGTGGACCGAAAAAATAAAGCGGTCGACCGAAGACTGATGACCCATGACTCTCTCCGCCCTCGCCCTCGACGATGAGCCCCAGGCGCTCGAAGTAATCCGCCTCCACGCGGCCAAGGTACCGTTCCTGGACCTGCGGGCCAGCTTCACGGACGCTTTTGCCGCCCTGGATTACCTGCGGGCGAACCGGGTGGATCTGCTGTTTCTGGACATTAAAATGCCGGACATTTCGGGCATTGAGCTGCTGGCCGTGGTGCCCCGCCCGCCCCTGGTCGTCTTCACGACGGCTTATTCGGACTATGCCGTGCAGGGGTTCGAGCTGGATGCGGTGGATTACCTGCTGAAGCCCTTTTCCTTGGCGCGTTTTCTGAAGGCCTGCCACAAGGCGCTGGACGCCAAAGGCCGGGACGCGGGCGGGGAGGCGGTGCTGTTCGTCAAGACCGGGTACGAGGAAGAAAAAATCCGCCTTGACGACCTTCGGTACGTGGAGGCGGAGGGTAATTACGCGGCCTATGTGCTGGAGAACCGCAAGCTGCTGAGCCGGCAGACGCTGGCAGAGGTGCAGGCGCTGCTGCCCCCGGACCGGTTCGTGCGGATTCACCGCTCCTTCATCGTGGCCGTGGACCGCATCGATAAGCTGGCGCGGCAGGAGGTGACGGTGGGGAAGACGGTTATTCCGGTCGGGGCTTCTTATGAGGAGGCTTTGGGGTTGCTGCGTAGTCGGTTATTGGGGCGATAAAGGTTTTTAACCACGGAGTTGCACAGAGTTTTGCACGGAGTATCACGGAGTAATTTCTCTGTGTAACTCTGTGCACAAACTCCGTGCAACTCCGTGGTTAAACGCAATACTCAACCTCCCATTTCCCCCTCACTACTCATATCCCGCTTTTTCTTCGCCTGCCGGATCCGGTAGTTGAGCGTCAGGTTGATCTGCCGGAGGCGTCCCTGGGAGTCGTTGTAGGTATAAAAATTCGGGCCTTCGGTGATGGTCCGGAACCGGCGCGAGTTGAAGACGTCCAGCACGTTGAGCGTAATGGTCGCCTTGTTGGCCCAGATGTCGCGGCTCATGGCCAGGTCGAGCGTGGCGATGGCCTTCCGCCGTCCCTGGGGCGTGAGCATGGGCGCTTCGTAATTCCCCCGCAGCTGTACATCCGTCGTCTTCAAGATCGTCATGCGCGACGTAGCCCGCGTGAACCAGCTCACGGTTTTGGCCTGAAAACGCTGGTCGAGGTTGCTGCCGTCGATCACCGCCCGGAAGAAGTTGAAGCTGCCGTCGACTTTCCACCAGGGCAGCGGGTTGAACGAGCCCGTAAACTCCGCCCCGTAGGCGTCTTCGGTCGCCAGGTTTTCGGGCCGGGTGTTGGCGTTGCCCTGTTCGTCGACGCGCCGGATGCGGATGATTTTGCCGGTCGTGTGACGGTAGTAGATCGAGCTGGTGATCGTCGCCTTCTCCAGCGACTTGATGTGCCCGACTTCGTAGGCGTCCGTGAATTCCGGGTCCAGGTCAGGATTGCCGCTGAAGAAATTCCGGGCGTCGCTGAAGGTCATGAACGGGCTCAGGTCGTTGTACTGCGGGCGCCGGACGCGGCGGCTGTAGCTGACCTGCAATTGGTTCTGCTGGGCCATTTCGTAGCTTACGTGCACGCTCGGGAAGAGGTTGGCGTAGGTCCGGGGGTTGACCTCGTTGGTCTGCTTCAGCGTGGTCGTCACGCCCGTCCATTCCGCCCGCAGGCCGGCCTGGTACGACACTTTTTTCGTCTTGTTGCCCACGATCCCGTAGGCGGCGTGGATGCGTTCCTCGTACAGGAAATCGTTGGTCAGACCCGGAAGCTGAAACCAGGTGCCGTTGGGGTTCTGCTGGGTGACGGAGAAGTCGTTGGTCATGTCGCGCGAACTGCTCCGCAGGCCCGCCTCGAACTTGCCTTTGGCGGCGAAAGGCTGCACGTAATCGAGCTGGAAGAGCAGCTGCTTCTCGGTTTCGTCGTTCAGCGACCGCTGCAGGATACTGCGCCGGGCCGGGCCGCGGCCGTCGGGACCAAAGGTGTTTTCCCCAAAATACTGGTCTGATTTTTCCCAGTTGTCGATGTAGCGAACATCGGCCGTCAGCGAGTGGCCCTCGCGCTTGAACGTCTTTTTGTAGGAAAGGGCGTATTCTGAGTTCGGCTCGGTTTCCGTTTCGTCCTGGGTCCGGTTGGTGACGGTCTGGAGGTTGCGGTCCGAGAAGAGGTAATCCAGGTACCGGATGTCCGTAAAGCGTTTTCCGATGCTGGTTCGCCAGGTGTAGGCCGCCGTCAGCGTCTGGCTGGGGCTAAGGAAGAAGTCGAGGCCCGCCCGGGCGCTGTTGTTCTGCCCTTTCAGTTTGCCCTTGTTGTTCTGGTACGTCAGGAACGTGCTGTCGTTGCGGGTAAACCGCTGTTCCTGGAAGCTGCGGCCCGGGGTGTTGCGGTAGGAGGCGGTATAGTTGACGAAGAAATTGAGGTTCTTCCGCCGGTAGTTGAGGTTGGCCGCCGCGCCGAAATTCGCCGGATTACCCGTGATGAGGTCGAAGGAGCCGTTGAAGCCTTCCTTCCGTTCTTTTTTCAGGATAATGTTGATGATGCCGCCCATGCCTTCGGCTTCGTAGCGGGCCGAGGGGTTGGTGATGATTTCGATCCGTTCGATGGCGCTACCCTGGAGCGACTTCAACCCGTTGCCGCCGCGGATGCCGACCAGGCCCGAGGGCTTTCCATCGACCAGAATCCGGACGCTGTTGCTGCCCCGGAGGCTGACGTTGCCTTCCACGTCGACGGCTACCGAGGGCACGTTGCTGAGGATGTCGACGGCCGTGCCGCCCGAATTGGCCAGGTCCTTGCCAACATTGAAGACCCGTTTGTCGAGCGTCAGTTCCATGCTGCTTTTCTCGCCCTGTACCACGACTTCATCCAGGGTTTTCGATGCGGCGGAAAGTTTGACGTCGCCCAGGGCGAGAAGGGCCTGGTCGGGCGAAAGTCGGATGGGCGCGGTCCTGAGCGGTTTGTAGCCGACAAATTCGATCAGGCCGTAGTAGGTACCTGGCGCCGCTTCCAGGGTGAAGACGCCGGTTTCGGCCGTGATGCCGCCGGTGACGAACACGCTGTCGGCCTGCCGGAACAGGCGAACGCTGGCGTAGCCGAGGGGCGTATTCTGCTGGGCGTCGATGACCCGGCCGCTGAGTTTGCGTTTGGGGCCGTCCTGCGCCAGAGCAGGTTTAAACAAGGCGCTGCCCGCCAGCAAAAGCACGAGCAGCCAGGGGCGGGAACCATTCAGAAGATAGCTGAATTGAGTAAAGGGTACTTGCATGAAAAGCCAGGTTGTCTATTGGACATAAAGCCAGGTACCGGTCGTTTTACTCATTCCCGGATGACATCTTGCCCGGAAAGATGGCATCCCTGGTTACCTTTGTCTATGACCTTCGACGAACTGAATCTGAACAACCCCCTGCTCAATGCCCTGAACGATCTGGGGTACACGACGCCGACGACCATCCAGGCGAAAGCCTTCTCGGTGGTGATGTCGGGGCGGGATGTCTGCGGCATCGCCCAGACGGGCACGGGGAAGACGCTTGCCTACCTGCTGCCCTGCCTGCGGCAGTACCAGTTTTCGAAAGAAAAAGTGCCTCAGTTGCTGGTGCTGGTCCCGACCCGCGAGCTGGTGATTCAGGTGGTTGAGACGGTCGAAAAGCTGAGTACCTACCTGAATCTGATCGTCAAAGGCGTCTACGGAGGGGTCAACCTGAAGCCCCAGGCGGCCGAGGTGATGGGGGGTGTCGACGTGCTGGTGGCCACGCCCGGGCGGTTGATCGACCTAATCGCCAGTGGCGTCGTGAAGCTGAAAGGGGTGAAGCGGCTGGTGATCGACGAGGTCGACGAAATGCTGAACCTGGGTTTCCGGCCGCAGCTGGCGCGGATTCTGGACCTGCTGCCCCCGCGGCGGCAGAACCTGCTGTTCTCGGCCACGCTGACGGAGGAAGTGGAAGGCCTGCTGGGTACGTATTTCACCAATCCCGAACGCATCGAAGCGGCGCCGGTGGGAACGCCCCTGGCCAATATCGAACAGTCGGCCTACGCGGTACCGAATTTTTACACCAAGGTGAACCTGCTGAAGCGGCTCCTGGCCGACGAACCGGGCATGAACCGGGTGCTGATCTTTGTCTCGACCAAGTACCTGGCCGATCTGCTGGCAGAACAGCTGGAGCCAGCCTTCCCGGACCAGCTGGCGGTCATTCACTCCAACAAGGCCCAGACCCAGCGCTTCGCCAGCGTACGGCAGTTTCAGTCGGGGGCTTGCCGGCTGCTGATCGCTACGGATATCCGGGCGCGCGGGATGGACATTGCCGAGGTTTCGCACGTCATCAATTTCGACCTGCCCGAGGAGCCCGAAAGCTACATTCACCGGATTGGCCGGACCGGCCGGGCCGACCGCCGGGGTATCGCCCTCAGTTTCATCACCGAACGCGATGCGGAAGCCCGGGCGGCGATTGAGGCGCTGATGCAGTACACCATTCCCGAGCGGGAATTACCGGAAGGTCTGGCCATTTCGGAAGTGCTGCTGGAGGAGGAAAAGCCGCAGTACCGCACCAAACCGCTGGGCCTGAAAGTGGCCCGGCCGGAAGACGGGGGCGGGGCCTTCCACGAAAAGCTGGAGAAAAATAAAAAGGTCAACGTCCGGCGCGATATCGAAGCCGAAAAACGGCGGAAGTACGGAAAATCCTACCGGAAGTCGCGGCCGCGGGATTGAGGAGTGAAACCACCAGCTTGGTTTGAAGTTGCGCGGCAATGTGTGTACATTTAACAAAGATCATCACCATTCCATGCAGGTCATTCGACAGTATGCGGTCCCCGAAAATGGGATACTGACCATTGAAGTGCCGGAGGCATTCGATGGTAAACAAGTGGAAGTTCAAGTTGTGCTGGCCCAGGAAGTTTCGGTTAAAGCCCACAAAAGCGCCGGTCGTCGCGGATTGAAGACAACAGGCCTGGAAACGCTGGTTGGGAAGTACAAACATTACACGGCTGAGCAAAATCAATCCGTGGATCAGGTGTTTTCTGCAATGCGTGACGAATGGGAAAGAACTATCTTTTAGACACGAATGCCATCAGTAAATCCCTGCGGGGCTTGTTCCCGGTGAAGGGATTAGTCCTGATGCAGCAGGCGCTGGCTGAGAGTCCCCGAATTTCGGTTATTACGCGTATTGAGCTTCTAGGCTGGCAGCCTGCCGACCCCAGCTTTGGGGCTGATTTGGTTCAAATTGTCGAGGCATCAACCGTTTACCCACTTTCCGAGGAGGTGGTTAGGCAAACTATCCAACTCCGTAGAAAGATGAGAATAAAGTTACCAGATGCTGTTATCGCTGCTACGGCTCTGGTTCATCGACTCACCCTGCTCTCAGACAATGATGCCGATTTTTTAGCAGTACCCAAATTGAAATACATCAGTCCGGCTAAGCTGGTTGATCAAGCGGTATAAAACCAGCCATCAGCGCTTTTGCCGAAAAGCCCTCCTTTTGCATGCGCGCCCGATGGTTCTTATTGCTGCTGATCCTCTGTAGTACGCTTCCGCTGGCGTTGGTCAGCGCCCAAGATAATCCGCTGGGGAACCGGACGCCGCCCGCTCATCCAAGGTTACTACTGCTGAAAGGGGAGGACGATGCCCTGAAAAAAGCCATCGCCGCCGACCCACTCCGGCAGAAGCTCCACCGGGCCATTCTGGCCGAATGCGACCGGCTGATTCCGGTGCCTCCCGTCGAACGCATCCAGATCGGCCGGCGGCTGCTCGATAAATCCCGCGAAGCGCTACGGCGCATCTTTTTCCTGGCCTACGCCTACCGCCTCAGCGGCCAGCCCCAGTACCGCGATCGGGCCGAAAAGGAACTGCTGGCCATTGCCGCCTTCTCCGACTGGAACCCGTCCCATTTTCTCGACGTGGCCGAAATGACCCTGGCCGCTGCCATCGGCTACGATTGGCTGTATGGCGAGTTGTCCGAAACCAGCCGGGCGACCATCCGCCAGGCCATTCAAAAAAAGGGCCTTGAGCCTTCCTTTGACCCAAAATACAACAGCTGGCTGAATGCAAGCCACAACTGGAACCAGGTCTGTAATGCGGGCATGACCTTTGGGGCGCTGGCCGTCTACGAAGACCAGCCCGAAGCGTCCCGGACGGTCATCAACCGCGCCATCCAGACGGTCGTAAAGTCCATGAAGGACTACGGCCCGGACGGAGCCTATCCGGAAGGGTACAGCTACTGGGGCTACGGAACGAGCTTCAACGTGCTGCTGATCAGCGCCCTGGAAAAAAGCCTGGGTTCCGACTTCGGGCTGGCCGACCAGCCGGGTTTCCTGAAAACAGCGGCTTATATGCTCCACATGGCGGGTCCTACCGGAAAGGGGTTCAATTATTCCGACGCCGGTAATAACAGCGGCCCGGAGCCGGCCATGTTTTGGTTTGCAGCCCGGCAGCGCGATCCCTCACTGCTCTGGGGCGAACGGCAGCGTTTGGAACAGGAAGAGGCCGGTAGCCTGGTTCGGGACCGAATCCTGCCTGGCGCCCTGATCTGGGGCAGTTCACTGCCGCTGGCGAAGGTGACTAAACCCGCCGCTACGTTCTGGTCGGGCGGCGGAAAGAACCCGGTCGCCCTGATGCGGTCCTCCTGGACCGACCCCAACGCCCTCTACGTGGGCCTGAAGGCCGGTTCGCCCGCGGTCAACCACGGGCACATGGACGCAGGCTCTTTCGTCATGGAGGCTGAGGGCGTCCGCTGGGCGATGGATTTCGGGATGCAGGATTACAACTCGCTGGAAAGCAAAGGCATCATCCTCTGGGCGATGGGGCAGGACTCCCCGCGCTGGCAGATCTACCGGTACAACAATTACGTGCATAATACGCTGACGGTGAACGGCCAGTTGCAGCGGGTCGAGGGGTACGCGGGCATTACAGGCGTGTCGGACAAGCCGGGTTTCCGGGCAGCCACCACGGATCTGAGTACCGTTTACGAAGGCAGTTTGGCGAAGGCGATTCGCGGCCTGGCCATTGTCGATGAGGCCTACGTGGTAGTCCAGGATGAACTGGAAGCATCGGCAGGCGAAGCCTCCGTTCGCTGGACGCTGCTGACGCCCGCCGAGGTTCGGATCGTGGCACCCAACCGGGCCGAACTAAGCCGGAACGGCAAAAAGCTGATCGTGCAGGTGGAAGCCCCCGCGGGCGTGACGCTGACAACCCGCCCGACCGATCCGCCCCACGAGTACGATGCCCCGAACCCGGGCACCCCGCTGCTCGGCTTCGACATTTCGCTGCCGGCCAACACCCGCCAGACCCTGCGCGTGCGGCTGATTCCCGAAAAGAACTTGCCAAAAGCGAACCGAACCATCCCCGCCCTGGTCCAGTGGCCGGTAAGCCTGAAGTAGTTTAGGGTTTATTGTTTATAGTTTATGGTTTGACCGGTCAACGTATCCTACTATAAATCAACTTGTAACCTTAAACCCTAAACTATAAACCCTAAACCCTAAACCCTAAACGCTAAACCAATCTCCATGAAAACCCTCCTGACCACCCTTACCGTAGCCACCCTTCTTAGTCTGTCCGCCCAGGCACAGATTGGGGTTGGGGCTAAACCGCCCAAAGACGCCCAACTGCTCTTCGACGGCAGTCGGCAGATGCTGGACGAAAAATGGACGTACTGGAACGGACCGCGCCTCGCCGCTCAGCTGCCCATCAAATGGACCATCGTTCCGGACCCGGCCGGAAAAGGCACCGTCCTGAACAGCAACGACCCCGCCGGGGCGGGCGGCAAGTACGGCGCGGCCGATATTGTCACCAAACAGGCGTTCCGGGACTTCCGGCTGCACGTCGAATTCTACATCAGCAAGCCCGGTGGCAATAGCGGCGTGTACCTCCAGAACCGCTACGAAATCCAAGTCCTCGACGGCGACACCACCTCCCACGGCATGGCGGCGGTGATCAACGAGACGCCCTCGCCTTACTGGGCCTACAAAGGCGTCGGGCAGTGGAACTCCTACGACATCGTCTTCCGCGCCGCCCGCTTCGAGAACGGCGTTCGGACCGAAAAGGCCATGGTCACCATGTATTTCAACGGGAAGAAAGTGCATACCAACCAGCCCATCAACCAGGTCTGGGGCGGTCCCAACTCTGGCATCGATGGCGGTAATAACGGCGGCAAAGGCATTACCGATACCCCGGGCGGGCTCAAACTGCAGGCCGAGGGCCACGACGTGCTTTACCGCAACATCTGGATCAAGGAGCTGGACCTGACAAAGGCGGATACGGATTTTAAGCGGTAGAGGATACTACTGGGCTACGCCAATTTTGCTAACTTTGGGTAAACCACTGCCTTATATGAAAAAGGAGGTAATTCTGGAAGCCCTTCAGGAAATGCCTGAGGACATTTCGCTGGACGACCTGATGGAGCGATTGATCTTGCTTCAGAGCTTTGCCAAAGGCCGTGAACAACAGCAGGAGGGACGCACGTTTACGCACGATGAAGTAGGAGAACGACTGGCCCAATGGCTCAAGTAATCTGGACGGAAATAGCAACGCAGGAATTGGAAGCGATTGCTGTATTTCTAAATGAATACTCCGAATCATACGCTAAAGCCGTCGTTAAGCGTCTATACGAGCGGACAGGTCAATTGGCCGGTTTTCCGGAAATGGGTCGTATTATTCCCGAAATTAATAATCCTCGATTTAGAGAGTTAATAGAAGGCAACTATCGGTTGATGTATGAAGTCCTGAACGAGGATTTAATTCTTGTACAGCGGATTATTCATCAATCCCGCAATTTCAAACCTTAATTCATTCCCAGTTCTTGTGAAAGACAAGTCCTCAACCTCGACTCCTGGTGGCGAAGCCTCCCGTCGCACATTCCTAAAAACCCTAGGCCTGGCCAGTACCGCCGCCGTGACCGCCCCCGCCGCCCTGGCCAGCTCGACCATCGGCACACCGATGTACCTCGACCGCGTCCGCAGCCACGCCAGCACCGCCGCCAACGGCAAAATCCGCCTCGGCCTGATCGGGACGGGCGGCATGGGGATCGGCGATACGCAGACGGCCCTGCAGGTCGAAGGGGTGGAGATGGTCGCCGCCTGCGACCTCTACGACGGTCGGCTGCGGCGGGCCAAGGAGCTCTGGGGCGAAGGCCTCCAGACCACCCGCGACTACCGCGAAATCATCGACCGGGCCGATATCGACGCCGTTATCAACGCGACTACCGACCACTGGCACGAGAAGATCTCCACCGACGCCATGCGCAAGGGCAAGCACGTCTACTGCGAAAAACCCATGGTGCAGAAGGTGCCCGACGGCCATACGCTGATCAAAGTCGCCAAGGAAACGGGCAAGGTCTTTCAGGTCGGCAGCCAGTTCGCTTCTTCCATCATCATCGCCAAAGCCAAGGAACTGCTGAAGGCCGGTGATATCGGCGAGCTGGTCTTTGTGGAGGCCATCTACGACCGCCACAGTGCCATGGGCGCCTGGCAATACTCCATTCCGCCCGACGCTTCGCCCCAGACCGTCGATTGGGACCGCTATCTGGGCAGCGCGCCCAAGCGTCCCTGGGACCCGCTGCGCTTCTTCCGCTGGCGGAACTACATGGACTACGGTACGGGCATCGCCGGCGACCTGTACGTCCACCTGCTGACGACCCTGCACACCATCACCGGCTCCAAAGGTCCCGAGCGGGTGTATTCGAGCGGTGGGCTGCGGTACTGGAAAGATGGCCGCGACGTGCCCGATATCCAGCTCAGCATTTACGACTACCCGCAGACGCCCGAACACCCGGCTTTTAACCTGACGACCCGCTCGAACTTTGTCGACGGTGGGGGCGGGAACTACCTCGTCCGCCTGGTGGGAACGGAAGGCGATCTGGCCATCGGCTGGGACAGCCTGCTCGTGCACCGCAACAAGTTTCCGAAGGCCCCGGGCATGTCGATCGACAACTTCCCCAAGGACCAGAAGGAACTTTATATCGCCGAGTACAACAAGCTCTACCCGTCCAAACCCGAAATGGATGGCCCGAAGGAGTTTAAATACGTGGTGCCCAGGGATTACAAAGGCGACCGCTACGAGCATTTCGTGAACTTCTTCGCTTCCATCCGCGACGGAAAGCCCAATATCGAAGACGCTACCTTCGGCCTGCGTGCCTGCGGCCCGACCCAGTGCGGCAACATGAGCTACGTCCAGAAAAAGGTCGTCGGCTGGGATCCGGTTGGGATGAAGATTCTGGGGTAGGATTTGCCTATGCTACCGATGCGCCGATTTTGGCACTCCACGATCGTTTTGTCCCTGGGAATGCTAACCAGTGCTGTAACCACCGCCCAGACGTCGCCCAAAGGCTACAAACTCGTCTGGGCGGATGAGTTCAACCGGGATGGTCGGCCCGACCCGGCCAAGTGGACCTACGAAACCGGGTTCGTGCGCAACAACGAACTGCAGTGGTACCAGCCCGAAAACGCCTTTTGTCAGGGCGGCAGGCTCATCATTGAAGGGCGGCGGGAGCAGCGGCCGAACCCGAACTACCGCGCCGGCAGCCAGCACTGGCGGGAAAACCGCCCGACCATCGACTACACGGCGGCGAGCCTGACCACCAAGGGCCTTCATCAGTGGCAGTACGGGCGCTTCGAAATGCGCGGTCGGATCGATACCTGGGATGGCCTCTGGCCCGCCTTCTGGACGCTGGGCGTCAGCGGCACCTGGCCCCATAACGGGGAAATCGACATCATGGAATATTACCGCGGCCTGCTGCTGGCCAACGTGGCCTGGGGCGACGACCAGCCCTATAAGGTGGTCTGGCGCGATCCCCGTAAGCCCATTGCTTCCTTCAATGACCCGGACTGGGCGCAGAAATTTCACGTCTGGCGCATGGACTGGGACGAACAGGCCATCCGCCTCTACGTCGACGATCAGTTGCTGAACGAAGTCAGCCTGACGGAAACCGTCAACAGCGACGGCACCGGCTTCAACCCCTTTCACCAGCCCCACTACCTTCTCCTAAACCTCGCTATTGGCGGCAACAACGGCGGCGATCCATCCGCTACGGCTTTCCCGACGCGGTTTGAAGTGGACTATGTCAGAATATACCAGAAGTAGGAAGGAGGTAGGAGGTGTGAGGTATGAGGTATGAGGTGTGAGGTATGAGGTGGCTCCGCCAGAGAACCTATTTGGGGGCGAAGCCACCTCATACCTCATACCTCATACTTCATACCTCCACCACCGCTTTCTTCGCCGCATTCCGCCGCTCTACCATTCGGAAGACGTAGTACATCAGGGCGATACAGCCCAGGGAAATGCCCGCTACGACGTAGCCGAGCAGGTCGTAGTGCTCCAGGGGGCTCGACTGGCTTTGCTGGGTGACGATCAGCCCGGCGACCACGGCACCCAGGCCGCCGGCCATCTGCTGCAGGGAGGAATTGATGCTCATGTAGGCGCCCCGGTCCTTCATGTCCGGAATGCTGGAGTTCATCGTGGTGGCGGGGATCATCCGGCCCATGATGCCGATGAACATCAGGGCGTTCAGGATGATGACCTGCCAGAGCGGAATCGGCGGAATCTGGGTGTAGATCAGACTCGTCACCAGCGCCAGCAGCGAGCCCGCCGTAAAAAGGGTAAACTTGTTGACCTTGTCGCTCAGCCGACCCATGATCGGCATGATCACCACGGAAGTCATCCCGCTGAACAGAAACACGTAGGGCAGATCGGCCTGGCTCAGCTTCACGTTGTTGATCAGGTAGGCGCTGCCGAAGGGCATCAGCATAAAGCCGCCGACGGACAGCAAAGCGATGGCCAGGTAACCGACCTGGTAGGTGCGGTTGCTAAGCGCCTGCCAGAGGTGTTTAAAGGCGTTATCGTCCGACTGCAGGGCCAGGTGCGCATCGACGGGCTTCATCCGCAGCCAGATGGCGGCGCCGATGCCAATCGCCAGCAGCACGATCATGAAGAACGGGGCGTGCCAGCCCCAGAGGTTGGCGAAGTACAGGCTGATGGGGATGCCCATCACCTGGCTGACGGCAAAGGCCATCTGGACAAAACCCATCACCCGGCCGCGCTGGTTGAGCTCGAAAAGGTCGGTGACGATGGCCATGGAGATCGACCCGATGACGCCGCCGAACAGGCCCGTGACGATCCGGGCGGCCAGCAGCATTTCAAAGGAGGTCGAGAGCCCGCAGAAGAGCGTTCCGAGAATAAACCCGGCGTAAAAAAAGAGCAGTAGCGTTTTCCGGTCGTAGCGGTCGGCAAAACCGGCCGCCAGAATGCCCGAGGCCCCGGCGCTGAAGGCGTAGGACGAGACAACGAGGCCAAACATGGAGGGCGTCATGCGGAGCGACTTCATCAGGATGTCGCCCAGGGGCGAAAGAACCATGAAGTCGAGTACGACCGTGAATTGCAGCAGGGCCAGCAGCGCGATCAGAAAGCGCTGGTAGGGCGTAAACGCCCGGGCGGAGGAAGCTTGTTGCATGGGAACGGGGAGAGGAAGGCCAATGTCGGGCCGTACCGGCCTGTAAAAGTACGGAGAAAAGTGGGGGCTTCAGTGAGATACCGTCTTTTCCTGTCTTCTTTGCAAAGAAGCCTGCTAACCTCCTCCATAAACGATGAGTCCCATGAACCGGATCCGCCCGCTCGTTCTGGCCCTGCTGCTGCTCAGCCTGGCGCTGCCAGCCGTTTCCCAATCCTACGAACCAACCTGGTCGTCGATCGACCGGCGGGCCGTGCCGGCCTGGTTTGAAGATGCCAAATTCGGCATTTTCATCCACTGGGGCGTCTACTCGGTCCCGGCCTACAGCCCCACCGCCCGCGACAAGGTGGGCATTTACGACCGCTACGCCGAACATTACTGGCGGCGCTGGAAAGAACCCAATAAAACGCAGAAATACTTCACGGACTTCCACAACCAGAACTACGGCCCCAACTTCTCCTACCAGGAATTTGCCCAGCAGTTCAAAGCCGAGCTGTTTCAGCCCGACGAATGGGCCCGGCTCTTCGAGAATGCGGGCGCCAAGTACGTAGTGCTGACCTCCAAACACCACGAAGGCTTTACGCTCTGGCCCTCCAGGCACGCCTGGAACTGGAACGCCATGGACGTAGGCCCGCAGCGCGACCTGTTGGGCGACCTGACGAAGGCCGTCCGGGCGAAGAACCTGAAAATGGGGTATTACTACTCGCTGCTGGAATGGTACCACCCGCTGTACAAAAAAGAGACGATCAACCAGTACGTCGAATCGCACATGCTGCCCCAGATGAAGGAGCTGGTCACGGCCTACCAGCCCGACGTGTTCTGGACCGACGGGGAGTGGGATTATCCGTCCGAGACGCTCCGCAGCACCCAGTTCCTGGCCTGGCTCTACAACGAGTCACCGGTGAAGGATAAGGTGGTGGTCAACGACCGCTGGGGCAAGGATACCCGCAGCAAACACGGCGGCTTCTTCACGACCGAGTATGATCTGGTGCACGAGGGCGACGCCAATGGCGTCAAGTTCGAGCGGCCCTGGGAAGAATGCCGGGGCATCGCGGGTTCCTTTGGCTACAACCGCAACGAAATCCTGGAGGACTATTCTTCCTCGGAGGAACTGGTGCATATCCTGATCAACAAGGTTGCCCGGGGCGGAAACCTGCTGCTGAACGTGGGCCCGACTGCCGACGGCCGTATTCCGGTCATCATGCAACAGCGGCTGACGGATATGGGCAACTGGCTGAAGGTAAACGGCGAAGGCATTTACGGCACCCGCAAGTGGGAGGCCGCGCCGAAGATCGGCCCCAAGACGACCGCTTATTTCACCCGCAAGGGCAGGGACCTGTACCTGATCACCACGAAGTGGCAGGACGCTCTCTCGGTCGATGGGGTAGCCCCGGGCACCAAGGTCAGCCTGCTGGGCTACAACGGCCCGGTCAAGACGGCAGCTAAAGGTAACAAACTAACCATCCAGGCTCCGCCCGTGACGCCCGGTACGGCACCTTGCCAGTATGCCTGGGTGTATAAACTATCGGGGGCACTGTAAGGGAATACGGTAAACAGGCTAATTTTTATAATCAGCCGGTGGAGCGGTCAGGTGCGGGAAGGCGCTATTTGATGGCGATCTTCCTGGGCGGGCCGCTCCGCTGTGCTTTATAGAGCGCAAACTTTTCCAGATCGAGCAGCAGAATGCCCTGCGCTTCGCCTTTTCCCTGGCTGAGCGGATGGGCGATGAGCGTACCCGGGCGGTTGACCACCCCGCCGCCGCTGATTGGGCCGGAAGGAGCCTCGGCCAGACGCTCGGTTTCGCCCGTACCGTCGAGTTTGAGCCGGCAAAGGTCGAGCTGACGCGCAGGCCGGCTGGCTCCGGGGAGGCGCTCGCTTTCGAGCAGGAGGGATTTTCCGTCGGGGAAGATGCCGACAGCCTGGTGGTAACCCGCCGGAGCCGGGGTGTAGCGGGTCAGCTTCCGGCTGGGCAGGTGTAGCCCGAAAGCCTGGGCGTTGCGGAACGGCTGCTGGGTGTCGCCCGTGTAATGGGTGTAGATGAGTTCGTCGTCCAGCGGCGGGCGGAAGTCGGCCGCTTCCAGGCGCAGGTGGGCGCTGGTGTCGAGGTAGCTGACGGCGCTTCGGACGTTCGAAAGAGCCGGAATGCCCTTGTTGTAAATCAGTTCGGCGACCCGGATCTCCTGCTTACCGGGCAGCGTCCAGGCCAGGCGAAGCTGGTTGCGGGCCACGGCCAGCCCGTCCTCGCAGTAAGCCTCCAGCGGATAAAGCTTGCCCGGTTCGTCTTTTTTCAAAAGAAACAGCTGCAGCCCGGCCTGCCGGTCCCGCTCGGGTTCATCGGCGTCGAAGACTCGGCCCCCCATGGCCAGCAGCAGATCGCCGTTGGGCAGGCACCGGACCCGGTGGACGCCGCCGTGGTAGAAGGTCGTCACCAGGGTAATGGCGCGGGTTTTCAGGTTGATTTTAAAGACATCACCGACTTTCTTATTGAGGAAGTAAAGATGCTCGGCCTTTTCGTCCCATTCCGGGTGGACGCCCCAGGTGGTCAGTACGGAACAGTAGGGGGGAAGGTCTTTGGTCAGGAGCACTGGCGACTGCGCCCGGGTGGCCAGGGTCGGCAGGAAAGCAGCGACCAGCAGCAGGATGCCTTTTTTCATAACAGAAGGGGTGTAGAGGAATCGTGCCCGGTACCATCGGTGAACGCGCTGATCATCAGTCAGCTGCTTTTATCGACGTATGTTCCAGGACGGATCGAATTAGCAAAAACTGCCGGAGCCGGGAAAATAAGTACCTATTTTCCTATCGTATATCCGATGGCGGCGGCGGGAAAGCGAAAAAACAGCCATCTTTATCTTCGTTTCCTGAACCCGTTGACTTAAGATGACAACACCCCGCAGAACCTTTCTCCGCCAGTTCGGAGCTGGCCTGGCCGGCCTGGGTCTGGTTGCCGCCTGGCCCGACAGCCTGCTGGCCGGTCCGGCTAAAACGGCGGGCCTGCCGCGCAGTACCCCCGAAGCCCAGGGCCTGTCCTCGGCCCGCATCCGGGCCTTTGTCGAGGCCGTGGAGCAGAAGAAGCTGGGGCTGCACAGCCTGATGATCGTCCGCCACGGGCAGGTCGTCGCCGAAGGCTGGTGGGATCCTTACCGCCCCGACCTGAAACACGTGATGTTCTCCCTTAGCAAGAGCTTTACGTCCACGGCCATTGGCTTTGCCGTGACGGAAGGCAAGCTGAAGGTGTCCGATCAGGTCGTATCGTTTTTCCCGGACGACAAACCCGCTACCGTAAGCGACAACCTGGCCGCCATGCGGATCAAAGACCTGCTGACCATGTCGACCGGCCACGAAAAAGACACGCTTCAGCCCTTGCTGCAGGCCAAAGAAGGCGGCTGGGCAAAGATTTTCCTGGCCCAGCCCGTGCAGCGCGAGCCAGGCACGCATTTCGTCTACAATACCGGCGCCACGTATATGCTCTCGGCCATTCTCCGCAAAGTCACCGGCCAGGACCTGATCAGCTACCTGACGCCCCGGCTCTTCCGGCCGCTGGGTATCGAGGGCGCCGACTGGGAGGTGGACCCCGACGGCATTGCTACGGGCGGCTTCGGCCTGCGCATCCGGACCGAAGACATTGCCAAGTTCGGGCAGCTGTATTTGCAGAAAGGCGTCTGGAACGGCAAGCAGCTACTGCCTGCGGCCTGGGTGGAGGAGGCAACTTCGTACCAGGTGGCCAATGCGCCCAAAGGCTATACGGGTCCGGCCCACGACTGGAACCAGGGTTACGGCTACCAGTTCTGGCGCTGCCGGCACAATGCCTACCGCGGCGACGGGGCCGCAGGGCAGTTCTGCGTCGTCATGCCCGAGCAGGATGCGGTAATCGCCATGACCAGCGAAAGTCATGATCTACAGGGTATTCTGAATCAGGTCTGGGAGATTTTGCTGCCCGCGATGCAGGCCAAGCCGCTCCCGGCCGACGCCAGTGCCCAGGCCGCGCTCAAGCAGAAGCTAGGCTCCCTGACCCTGCTGCCGGCGAAGGTGGCCGCAACCTCCCCGGTCCTCGAAGGACTGAACGGAAAGACGTTTGCGCTGGGCGATAACGCCCTGAAGGCCCAGGCCGTGGCCTTTGCCTTCAACGGCAACCGCTGCACCTTCACCCTCCGCGACGCCCAGGGCGAGCACCGGATCGTCTGCGGCCTCAGCGGCTGGGTAAAAGGCGAAACCGACATGCCGGGCAGCCATCCCAAGTTGGTCCAGCTCAAGAATAAACACGATAACGACAAAGCGCTGGTGGCCGCCTTTGGCACCTGGACGGACCCTACTACCTTCGTCATGCACTGGAGCTTTTACGAAACGCCCCACGGGAGCGTGGTCACCTGCCGTTTCGAGCCCGGCGGCTTGCGGCTGGAAATTCAGTCGATGATGGCCGTGAAAACCGGGCGGACCGATAAGACGGTGCTGGAAGGGAAGCCGGTGGGATAAAGGCTGAGCGGGTCGCCTTCAAGTCGGCTAGGGGAGGGCACCGGGGTGGGTCAACCGCGACAAAATTCGTAACTTAGGCTCGTATCATCGACAACCGCATGAAACGAGCCCTTTACACCACCTTACTGCTCCTCATCTTCCCGGTCCTGCTCCGGGCACAATCGACCAAACGATCGCTTACCCATGCCGATTACGACCGCTGGCAGACCGCCCGGGCCGAAAAACTGTCCCACGACGGCCGCTGGGTCGCCTTTCAGGTTGATCCCCAGGAAGGCGACGGTACCCTGCATATAAGCCGCGACGGCAAACCCGCCTACCGATTCCCCCGGGGCTACCAGGCCAGCTTTACGGCCGACAGCCGCTTCCTGATCGCCAAACTCAAAGCGCCTTACGCCGCTACCCGGCAGGCCAAACTCAAAAAAAAGAAAGCCGACGAACTGCCGAAAGACAGCCTGCTCGTGCTGAACCTGGCAACGGGCGTCGCCAGCCGCTTCCCGAACGTCAAGTCTTATACGCTCGGCAAAAACGGCGGGGGCTGGGTAGCCATCCTGCAGGAACGCAACGAACAACAATCGCCGCCGGCCCGCCCCATCGCCCAGAAGGACGAAGCGGATTCGGAGGGCGATACGACCAAACCTGCGCCGAAAGCCGCCGCGCCCAAAGTGGCGGCCAAAAAGCCGAAGGGCGACGACCTCATCCTGCTCAGCCTGGCCGACGGCAGCCAGCAGCGGCTCCGCTACGTGACGGGTGTGCAGGTGTCAGACAACGGCCGGACGGTCTTCTTCAGCCGTGAAAGCCATAGCGACTCGCTCAAGGTCGGGGAAATCCCCAAACCGGGTGTTTATGCCTTCGACACTCGTTTAGCCCGGGTGTCGGTCATCGATACCAACGCCAAATACAAACTCTACAAAGGCCTGGCTGTCGATACCAGCGGCACGCGCCTGGCTTGGATGGCCTCCGCCGACTCGGTCGGGGCGGAGGTGCGGGTCTTCTCGCTCTTTTACAAAAACCTGGCACCCACCCCCGTCAAATCCGGTCGCAAAGCCGCGCCCGCACCGGTTGTCAGTACCCTGCTCGTCGATACGCTCAGTCCGGGACTGCCTAAAGGCTGGGCGGTGAACGAGTATGGCAGCCCCCGCTTCTCGGAAGACGGCCAGCGGCTGTACCTGACGACCGCGCCGCTTGCCCAGCGGGCGATCAAAGACACGCTCACGCCGGAGGACGAAAAGGTAAAGCTCGACATCTGGACCTGGACCGACCGCCGGCTCCAGCCCATGCAGCAGCGGCGGCTGAAGGAAGAAAAGGAACGCGGCTACCTGGCCGTGGTCGATCTGGCGACGCCCGCCGCGGGCCGGGCCGGGACCCTGGTGCAACTGGCGAATCCGGACGTACCGAGCGTAACGGCGACCTACCGCCGCAACCTCCGCTACCTGCTCGGGCGCAGCGACGTTCCCTACCAGGTGATGAGCTCCTGGGACCCGGGTCACGCGGACCTCTACCTCGTCGACGCCCGTACCGGCGCGAAGACGAAGATCGCGGCCGATGTGCAGGCCGACGAAGTGCGGCTCTCGCCGGGTGGTCAGTACGCTTTCTGGTTCGACCAGCGGGATACTGTCTGGCGGGCCTGGTCGGTGGTCGAGGGCAAACGAATCGACCTGACGCGGGGCCTTCCGGTGAAGTTTCAGGACGAAGAACACGACACGCCCGATCTTCCGGCCAGCTACGGCGCGGCGGGCTGGACGACCGGCGACCGCTACCTCTGGATCTACGACCGCTACGATCTCTGGCAGCTCGACCCCACGGGCCGTGAAAAACCGCTGAACCTGACCGGTGGCTTTGGCCGGACGAACAAAGTCCGCCTGCGCCGGGCTGAACTCGACCGCAGCGACGAGCTGCAGAACGAAAACGGCATCAACCCCGCCGAAACGCTATACCTGACCGGTTTCTGGGAGCAAACTAAGCAGACGGGTATCCTCAAAGCACCCGTGGCCCGGGCGGGGGCACGGCCGGTCGCCGAGCTGAGCCGGAGCAACCACCGCTACAGCGGGCTGAGCAAGGCCCGGGACGCTTCGACCCTGACCTTCTACCGCGGAAATTTCACCGAATCGGTCAACCTCTTCCAGACCGACACGACCCTGGCCCGGCCGGTGGCTCTGTCGCGGACGAATCCGCAGCAGGACAGCGTCCGCTGGGGGAATGTCGAACTGGTGAACTGGACGGGTACCAACGGCCTGAAGCTGGAAGGGCTGCTTTACAAGCCCGAAGGCTTCGATCCGGCCAGGAAATACCCGATGCTGGTGTACTTCTACGAGCGCAATGCCGAGACGCTCTACGACTACAAGGCCCCGGCCCCGAGCCGCTCCATCATCAACATTGCCTACTGCGTCTCGAACGGCTACCTGGTGTTCGTACCCGACATCGTCTACACCACCGGCCAGCCCGGCCCGAACGCCTACGACTGCGTGGTGCCCGGCGTGCTGAGCCTGATTGACCGGGGCTTTGTCGACCGCGACCGCATCGGCATCCAGGGCCAGAGCTGGGGCGGGTACCAGACGGCCTACATCATCACCCGGACGAATCTCTTCCGGGCGGCGGGGGCGGGCGCGCCGGTGGCCAACATGACCAGCGCGTATGGCGGTATCCGCTGGGAGACGGGCATGAGCCGGATGTTCCAGTACGAAAAGACGCAGAGCCGCATCGGCGGGACGCTTTGGGAGAAGCCCATGAACTACCTCGAAAACTCGCCGCTGTTCACCGCCGACCGCATCCGGACGCCCCTGTTCATGACCCATAACGACGCCGACGGGGCTGTTCCCTGGTACCAGGGAATCGAGCTGTTTACCGCCCTTCGCCGGCTAAACAAGCCCGTCTGGATGCTCGTCTATAATGGCGAAGGCCACAACCTGACCCAGCGCCACAACGCCAAGGACCTCAGCATCCGGATGTACCAGTTCTTCGACCACTACCTTAAGGACGCGCCCATACCCACCTGGATGAAAGACGGCCGCACCGCCCTGGAGAAGGAGCGGGGGGAGATGAAGTATTGACGAATTAGTTTAGAGTTTAAAGTTTATTGTTTATAGTTGCTCCGCCAAAGCGCGCTAGTTGAGGCGAAGCAACTATAAACAATAAACCCTAAACCCTAAACTAAAGATATGGGCTTCCTATCCAGCCTCCTAAGCAACGCCAGCACCGTTCCCAATGCCGAGCTCGTCCAGAGCTACGGCCAGTTACTGACCGAAGGCGAGCAGATCGACATCGGCTTTCGGCTGCTGCGTGACGTCTTCATGTTCACGAATAAGCGGCTGATCCTCGTCGACAAACAGGGCCTGACGGGCCGGAAGACGGAATATTTCTCAATTGCCTACAAAAGCATCTCCCGCTTCAGCATTGAAACCGCCGGCGACTTCGACCTCGACGCCGAGCTGAAAATCTGGATCTCCGGCGAAGCGGCCCCTAGCATTCAGAAGAAGTTCAACCGGCAGGTGTCGATTTATGATGTGCAGAAGGTGTTGGCTAAGTATGTGTTGGGGTGAAAAATGAGTAGATTGACACGTGATGGATGCCTTTGATCGAATTGTTGTCCGGACACCTGTTGAGACACGTCGTAAGATCGCTAACATGCTGGATATGGCTGACCGGATTCAAGAGCTGTTGCAGCAAACAGGAATGAGCCCGAAAGAGCTGGCTGAGGCATTAGGTAGGTCTGAATCGGAAATTAGTAAGTGGTTAAGCAGTACGCGTAATCTGGAGTTAAAAACAATTATCTGAATTGAAGAGACATTGGGGTAGGGTATCTTGATGGTTCCTCCAAAGGTGGCGGCACAATGCTACTTTTTACCCTCACTTCTGGTTTAGCATAAAAGTAAGTGGGTATGTTGCTTCTATAGGTTTTCCGAAGTTTGCCGACCTAAGAAATGAAACAAGTCGTACAAATAAAGAAAGCGCTAGAGCAACTCAAGCCCGAACTTGTTAAACGATTTCACGTGCAATCAATCGGCTTGTTCGGTTCCGTATTACGGGATGACTTCTCGCCATCCAGTGATATTGATATCCTTGTTGAGTTCAGCCAGCCTGTTGGAATCGAGTTCATTGACCTAGCGGATTATCTGGAACAACACCTTCAGAAAAAAGTAGACCTGGTTTCCCGGAATGGCATTCAGGAGAAATACTTTAAGGTTATAGAACAGGAGGTTTGTTATGTTTAAAAAGTACATAAAGTTATGGATCCTATTGATGATTACGCCTTTAGACGCTAATAGCGTTCTTAGTCAACCGAGAGCGATCGATGAAGAGTACCCTATCATCTAAAGAATAGTGGATAGGTTTATCGAATAGGATAGTCGAATGCACCAGCTACGAAAGAGTCAAGCCGAACGTTTCCACGATACCGGTACGGCGAGGAAAGGGAAGAAAGTAGCAGAGTTGACGCGCAAAGCAGCATTAAAGCCCAAGTATATCTATATACGCGCGTAATCGGCAAAGTTAGCCCGCAGGTCGCTAAAACTTTTTAAAAAACTCAATAGCTCTTGGTCGCTGGCTAACATTGCCGGCCTACCCGTTTTGCGCTTTATTTTCAGGCGTTTATAGCGGTTACTTACTCCGCTAATGGTGTACTTAACGCCCAAACTGTCTGCCAGATGCTTGTATATCAGCTAGAGTTTGAGCAATGCAAAGATATAATAGCAATCCATTTGAGTAGCACTAAGATTAACTTGCTGTCACCTAGGCAATTAAATATTAAACACATGAAAAAGGCTAGCTTGGTTTTGTTGTTATTTGGGTTGTCCTGCAATCATTCAAACAAGAAAGTTGTAAGTCCAAACTATATAGATAGTCAGACTTACTTTGTTGGAGAATGGGAATTCAATTCGGGTATCTTTGTAAATGGATTTGAGCCTTTTCGAGTTTCGTTTTTAAAGTCAGGCAAGGCGGTCTTTCCAAAATTGTCTTTTCAAGAGGAAAAGTATTGGAAGTTCGACAGCGATAACCAAGAGTTGACTATATATAATCCTGTTGAAGTTTATTCAATTAAGGAGCGATCTGATAAAACATTCAAAGCTGTTAGAAAAACAGATAATAATGTTCTTGTTTTTAAGAAAGTTTCCGATTAAATAAACGCATTTAAAGTAAATCAATAACCGACTTGAATTAAGGAACTGTTTGAAATTCAGCGCAGGGTGAAAATAGGTGGGCCTCTTGACGGCTTCGACGCTGCTCCAAGAGCTGTTTGCCGGGAAAAACGTGCTGGAAATTGCCTGTGGGACGAGCTATTGGACGGAGGTGATGGGGAGAATGGCGGCTTCGGTCCTGGCCACGGATGTTAACGAACGGGTGATTGCGCTCGCGAAGACAAGGCCGTTGGGAAATCAGGTGCGGTTTGCGGTCGCGGATATGTACAGACTGGCCCCGGAGCAGCCGTTCGACGGGCTGTTTGGGGGCTTTATCTGGAGCCATATTCCGCGGCAGGACCTGGATTCGTTTCTGCTCTGGTTGAAACGCTTCGTCAGAAGCCAGAGGACGATCGGCTTTATCGACAGCCATCCGGTCGAAGGCACCAGCCAAGACCCGGAACGAATCGCCCTGACGAGTACGGCAAAACCTTTCAGCTCCAAACGCTGGAAAACGGAACCCAGTACGAAGTGCTGAAGAATTTCCCAAGCCGGGACTTCCTGCTTGAAAAATTAGGGACCATCGCCGGTGATCTACGCATGACGCAACTGGATTACTACTGGATTGCCAGTGGTACTGTGAAGTAGGTAGGAGGACTATAAAAAAAGTGTGCCGCCAGAATCAATATTCCAGGCGGCACACTTTTTTGCGTTTCGGCAGAAGCTTACCGCTTTTCGGCAATCGGCGTCCGAACCTCCGCCATCAGGGCCTTAACCGCCTCTTCCAGCTGCTGATCCCGGCCCTGGCTGACGAGCTCGTAATCGTTCCAGACTTTGATGTCGGGCTCGGTCTGCCAGTTTTCAAGGTAGCGGCCGTTCATGGCTTTGACGCCCACCGGCGGGACGCCCCAGGTGAAGCTGTTGTCCTGCAGCGACTCCCAGGCCGCGAACGTACAGGTACCCGGCACCGGCATGCCCACCAGCTTACCCAGCTTCATCTCCTGCACCGTGAAGGCGTAGCAGTGCCCGTCGGAATAGTTCGACTCGTTGGCCAGCGAAATGCTCGGTTTGGTCCAGCGGAAGTTCGGCTCGTAGCCGGCCGAGCGGGTGTCGGTGGTGTAATCCATGAACTTCTTGCCCGAGAGGAACATGGCAAGGTCGGCCACCAGGTCGCCGCCGCCGTTGAAGCGGGTGTCGATGACGATGCCCTTCTTACCCGCGAACTTACCCATGATCTCCTCGTAGGTCGTCCGGAAGGTACCATCACTCATACCCGGAATGTGCACGTAGCCCAGCTCGCCGTTCGAGAGCTTCTCGACTTCCTCCTGGTTGCGCTTCACCCAGCGCTTGTAGAGCAGGCTGTTTTCTTCCCCAATGCTAATTGGCTTGACGACCAGCTCGCGGCGGGCGGTGCCTTCCAGGACCGTCAGCAGCGTGTTTTTGCCCGCCTTGCGGTTCAGATACTGCGCCAGGTCGCGGTCCGGGCTGATGGTTTCGCCGTCGATGGCCTCGATGATGACCCCCGGCTTCAGGTTCAGGCCGGCCTTGTCGAGTGGGCCCTGGTTCAGAATTTCGGCCAGCCGAACGCCCGTGCCGCGGAAGGCCGGGTCGTAGAACGCGCCCAGGGAGGCCGTGACGTCGGTCTGGGGCATGGCCGAGCCGGTCCGCGCGCCGCTATGGCTGACGTTCAGCTCGCCCAGCAGTTCGGACAGCATCTCGGCAAATTCAAAATTGGTCCCGATATGGGGCAGGTAACGGGCGTAATCAGGTTTGTAGCTGTCCCAGTCGACGCCGTGGAAGGAAGCCGTGTAGAAGGTCTTCTTGGTCCGCCGCCAGACGTGCTCGAACATGAACTGCCGTTCGGCCAGGACGTTGAGCGTCATCTCCCCGTTGATCGAGACGGGGTCCTGCTTGCCGCTGCCCGGGTCGATCTTGACAATGCGGCCGTCGGTGTTCAGGAAAATGTTCTTCTGCTCCTTGTCCCAGACCATCGTCCCGCCGCCGCCGTTGAGCGGGGCCAGCATCTTGGTTTCCTTCGTCCGCAGATTGGTCGACCAGAGGTTGTACCCCTTCTCGAAGCGGGCCAGGTAGTAGAGCATGTCGCCGTCCTTGTTAATGAGCGCGTCGGCGAGGTTGGCCGAATGGATCGTCAGGCGGGCCTTGCGCTGCTCCAGACCGTCCCAATCGAAGGTCAGCAGCGTGTCCTTTTTCGCTTTTTTCTTCGTCGTATCGGCCTTGGCGGCTTTTTCCTCAATCTCCTTGTTTAGGGCTGCTTCTTCCTTGCTGAGCCTGAACTTATCCCAGCTTTCCTGGGTGAAGAACAGGCCGTAGACGTCGGCCTGCGTATTGCCGCTCTGGGCCACCGATTTGAGGCCGTCGCGGTTGCTGAACCAGAGCATGGCCTTGCCGCCCATGACCCACTTGGCCCGGAAGTCCTCAAAGCCGCTCTCGGTCAGGTTGCGGACTTTGCCCTTGCCGTCGGTCGACACCAGCCCGACTTCCGGCGGAGCGATGCCCGGGACGCTGTAGTTGAAGAGCAGCCACTTGCCGTCGGGGCTAACCTGGAAGTACTGGTTGTTGTCGCCCCAGGCGAAGAGCTCCCGGTCGGTGAGGATGGTCCGGGTCTGTTTCGTGCCCGGGTTGAAGATCTTCAGGTTTGTCCGGTCCTCGATATAGGCGATTTCCTTGCCGTCGGGGAGGTAGAGCGGCTGCTGGTTTTCGCGCTCGTTGGCGATGAGGGCCGTTTCCTTCAAGAGGGTCGAGGCGTAGAAATACGGCTCTTCGGACCGGCTGAGGCGGGTTTCGTAGATTTTCCAGGAATTACCGCGCTCGGAGGCGTAGAGCAAGGCCTTGCCGTCGGGCGAGAAGGTCACGTTGCGTTCCTGCTCGGGCGTGTTGGTGATGCGCTTGGTGAGGCCCCCTTCGACGGCGCTGACAAACACTTCGCCGCGGAAGATGTAGGCCACTTCCTTGCCGTTGGGCGAGACGGCCATGTCGCGCACGCCCCCGTTGATGGCCAGGACGCGTTCGTTATTGCTGCGGGCGTCGGCGGCGAGGCTGACGGCCACTTTCTGGGGCCGACCCGGGGTTTTGAGCGTGTAGAGTTCGCCATCGAAGCTGAAGCAGAGCGTGCCGTCATTGGCCTGGCTCAGGAAGCGAACCGGGTGTTTTTTGAACGTGGTCAGCGCTTCGGGTTTGGCCGGGTTGGACAGGGAAATTTTGTGGACGTTGAAAGAGCCGCTGGCTTCGCTGAGGTAGACCAGGCTCTGGCCGTTATCGGCGAAGATGGGGTTGCGGTCCTCGCCGGCAAAGGTCGTGAGCTTGGTGTGCTTGCCGGTTTTGGTGTCGTAGATCCAGATGTCGCGGGCGATGGAGGAGGTATGGTGCTTGCGCCAGGTATCCTCAAAGCCTTTCTTGTCGTGGTAGACCAGTTTGCTGCCGTCGCGGCTGAACTTGACGTCCTCGGCCGGGGTGGTCAGCAGTTGTTCAACGGCCCCGCCGCCCAGCGATACCTGGTAGAGTTCAGGCTGGGAGGCGTTGGGGTACTGGCGGTTGCTGGGCCGGTCCTGGCGGGCGGCGCCGAAGACGACGCTTTTGCCGTCGGGCGTGAAGGAGTAGGGGAATTCGTTGGCCGAGTGGACCGTCAGCCGCCGGGCTTCGCCGCCCTGAGCCGGGATGGCGAAAAGGTCGAAGTTACCGTAGCGGTCGGAGGCGAAGACGATCGTTTTGCCGTCGGGCGACCAGACCGGCATGAAGTCCTGGGCTTCGTGGAAGGTCAGGGGCGTGGCGCTGCCGCCGGTGGCGGCTACTTTCCAGAGGTCGCCTTTGTAGGTGAAGACGATGGATTGGCCATCGGGCGACAGGGCCGGATAGCGCAGCCAGCTTGGGGTCTGGGCTACGGCCGGCAGGGCCAGGCCGATCAGCAGGCTGAGGGCCAGGAGGGTACTGCGTTTGTGCATGAAGTTCAGTGGGTAAACTAGGGCGGAAATTAGCCCCGCAAAGCGGGAAATCCAATGGCCGCCTTCGTCTTTACTTCACCCCAAACTTGTACAACGTCGTACTCCGGTAGGTCTCGCCCGGCCGAAGGGTCGTGGAAGGGAAATTGGGCTTATTCGGAGAGTCCGGGAAATGCTGCGTTTCCAGGCAGATAGCGAACCGCCGCGGGAAAGCCACCCCTTCGCGGCCTTTGACCGTTCCGTTCAGGTGATTAGCCGTGTAGACCTGCACGCCGGGTTCGGTCGTATACATCTCCATGAGTCGGCCGCTTTCGGGCTCGTAGACCGTAGCGCCGAGCTTTAGTTTATTGGATTTATCGGTAAAGACCCAGCAGTGGTCGTAGCCGAAGCCCCGGCGAATGTCGATATGGGTCGTGTCGTTGATCCGCGCCCCGACCGGCATGGGCTTCGTAAAGTCGAAAGGCGTTCCGGCTACGGGTTTGATTTCGCCCGTCGGGATCTGGGAAGCGTCGGTGGGCAGGTAATGATCCGCCTTGATCATTAGTACGTTGTTCAGCGCGTCGCGCTTCATGCCGCTGAGGTTGAAATAGGCGTGGTTGGTCAGGTTGACGACCGTGGGCTTATCGGTCGTGGCCCGGTAATCGATCCGCAGGGCATTATCCCGCTGCAGCGTATAGGTCACCTCCACCTTCAGCGTGCCGGGATAGCCTTCCTCACCATCCGGGGAGGTGTACTGCAAGCGGACGGCCGGTTCCTTCCCGTCGACGGCCGTGGCGGTCCAGAGCTTTTTGTCGAAGCCCACCCGCCCGCCGTGGATGTGGTTGGCCCGGGCGTTGGCCGTGACGGCGTACTCCTGGCCGTCGAGGGTAAATTTCGCCCCGCCGATGCGGTTGCCGAAGCGGCCGATGATGGGACCAAAGGCCGGCGTACCTTTGAGGTAATCGGCGAAGGTCGGTACCCCCAGCACCAGGTTTTCCTGCTTACCGGTGCGGTCCGGGGCCGTCAGCGAAACGATGTACCCGCCATAATTGGTGATCTGCGCTTCCATCCCCGCCGCATTCCGCAACGTGAAGAGCGTCACCTCCCGGCCGTCGGGCATCTGCCCGAAGACCTCCTGGCGAATCCCGGCTTTCTGAGCCAGGGCGGAGCCGAGGAGGGGGAGGGTTAACAGTAGGCAAATTAATAGCTTCATTCGTGATTGAGTGATTGAGTGAATGAGCGATTGTGTGATTGAGTGATTGAGCGAAGGCTTCGCCGGAAAAGTTGCTACTCGGCGAAGCCTCCACTCAATCACTCAATCACTAATTCGCTCAATACGTTAATAGGCTCCCTGAACCGTCATCGGCAAAATATACACCGATTCCGAAGCGGTGATAAACAAAGTCTTGCGGTCCTTGCCGCCGAAGGTGACATTGGCCGTCCAGCGCGAAGGGATGGCAATATTGCCCAGTTTCTTTCCGCTGGAATCGTAAACAGTCACGCCCCGGCCGGTGAGGTAAACATTACCCTGGCGGTCGAGGGTCATGCCGTCGGAGCCCAGTTCGCAGAAGAGCTGCCGGTTGCCCAGGGAGCCGTCCCGGTTGATTTCGTACTTGTAGGTCTTGTTCCCGCGGATGTCGGCCACGTAGAGGTACTTGCCGTCCGGGGTTCCGATGATGCCGTTGGGCTGAACGAGATCGGCGGCGACGATCACCGGGGTTTTCTCGCCTTTTTTCAGGAAAAAGACCCGCTGGGCCTCCTGTTCGGGCTTTTTGTGTTCCCACCAGGGGCGCGGGTAGAAGGGGTCAGTGAAGTAAATATCGCCCTTTGGCGTTACCCACAAATCGTTGGGACCGTTGAATTTCCGGCCTTCGTACTGGCCGTCGAGGACCACCTGAACCGCCTTATCCTTGGGATTGATGGACCAGATTTGGTTCTTTTCGTCGGCGCAGGCGACGATATTCCCCTTTTTGTCGACGAACATGCCATTCGACCGGCCGGCCTTCTCCATGAACAGCTCCAGCTTGCCGTCGGTATCGTACTTCCAGATCCGGTCGTTGGGCTGGTCGGTGAAATAAACATTGCCTTTCTTGTCGGCCGCGGGTCCTTCGGTAAAGCTGAACTGGTCGGAGACTTTCTGCGGTTTGGCGCCCGGCGCTACGATACGGAGCGAATCGGCGGGCTGATCCTGGAGGGCCAGGGCCGGCGTGGCAGCGGCCAGAAAGCCGGCCAGCAGCAGGGATAGGGTACGGTTCATGGGTTGGGGAAATGCGTACCGGAAAAAGCAGCGGAGGCGTGGACTCTACCCGTTGCCATGCTTGTCCGCTCGGGTACGCCGGACGTCCGAATGCGGACAGAACGGGGAAAGGAAGATAAAACGGGCTCTGATCGTTAACGAGTTACAAATTAGGTATGACATTTGGGGATAATCCAGGATTCACCGACAGATTGAATCAAACCTGCTGCTATGCTTCAGAACTACCTGAAAATCACCCTGCGGACGTTGTGGAAGAACCGCGTCTTTACGCTCATCAACGCCGGAGGGCTTGCGCTGGGTATTGCGGCCTTTGTGCTGATCCTGGAATACGTAACTTTTGAGCGCAGCGTAAACCAGTTCCATACGAAGCTGCCGACGCTCTACCGGCTGGTCGGGCAGAACCCGGCGGGGGAAACCTGGACCGACATGGCACCGGCCCTAGCGCCCCTGGCCCAGCAGGTTTTTCCGGAAGTCAAAGCGTACTGCCGCGCCGCGGATGGTGCGGCGAAAGGGGTGGTTTCGCTGGATGGCCCCAAAGCGCAGACCTTCCGGGAAACGGACGTTGCCTACGTGGACGCCTCGTACCTGACCCTGTTCAGCTTTCCGCTCTTGCTGGGCGATGCCGCCACGGCCCTGACGCAGCCCAATACCGTAGCTGTATCAGTCTCCCAGGCCCGGAAGTACTTTGGAACCGAGAACGTCCTTGGACGGACCCTGCAACTCAACAATCAGTTCGGCAAAACGCCTTATACCATCACGGCGGTCTATGCCGATATGCCCGTTCAGTCGGACTACCAGCTGAGCATGCTTTTCTCCCTGCAGACGCTGGCCATTCCGGCGAACCTGAACGGGAACGGCTGGGCGCGGCTCGACGGCTTCGACGGGGCTTACCTGACGACCTTCCTCCAACTGGCCGATGGCACTGACCCCGCCGCCCTGACGGAAAAAATCAACGAAATGCGCCGCCAGCGGAATCCGAAAGACGAGACCCGCCTGCTGCTGCAGCCGGCCACGGCCATTCACCTGGCTGAATCCCTGGACGCCCCGTACCCGACAACGGGCAGCCTGATGTTTGTCTACCTGCTCAGTGGCATTGCGGTCCTGATTCTGGTCATCGCCTGGTTTAATTACGTAAACCTCTCGACGGCTACGGCCCTCAAACGCGCCCGGGAAGTCGGCGTCCGGAAAGCCATCGGCGCCGGACGTTTCCAGCTCGTCCGGCAGTTTCTGGGCGAATCGCTCCTGCTCAACGGCCTGGGCCTCGCGCTGGGGCTGTTGATCGTGGTGGCGGTGCAGGACGGTTATAACACGCTCATCGAAAAATCCTTGTCGCTCACCTCCCTGTTCGGCGATCCGCTTTCCCTGCTGGGCCTGGGCCTGATTGTCTTCGGATCTCTGGTATCGGGCGGCTACACGGCCCTGGCGCTGACACGCTTCAACCCGGTCCAGACGCTCAAGGGGCTGTTTGGCAGTCCAACCCGCGACGCCCTGCTGCGGAAGTCGATGGTCGTTTTTCAGTTCGGCATTTCCGTCATCCTCCTCATCGGTACCCTCGTGCTGTTCCGGCAGCTGCGGTACATGCAGCAGCAGGATCTGGGCTTTCAGGCCGAAAACCGGCTGGTCGTTCGCGGGCCCCAGGTTGGGATGGACGAGTCCTACCGCCAGCGGGCCGTCTCCCTGGCGCAGGGGCTGGAGCAGCGGCCGTTTGTACGCACCTACACCCGGACGGGCATTACCCCGGGCCAGTTTTATAACTTTTCGGCCAACGGCATCACCCGCCCGAACCCGCGTCCCGACGACGAAAAGAAATTGTACAACATGGGCATCTCCGACAGCCGCTACCTGACGACCCTGGGCATCCCCCTGGCGGCGGGCCGAACCTTTACGGAGGCGGAGTGCGAGAAGGAGTGGGAAGCCAGCGCCAAGCTGCTGATTAACGAATCGGCGGCCCGCGCCCTGGGCTTTGCCTCGGCGGCAGCGGCGGTCGGCCAGCTCATCAACTGGGGCAAACCCTACGAAATCATCGGGGTGATGAAGGATTACCACCACCAGGGCCTTCGCCAGCCGATTGTCCCCATGATCCTGCTGCCCCGCCAGAACGGGGGCGACCTGATCGTGGACCTGGCCGACCGGGACCCCAAGCACCTGGCCGAGATCGAGCGCCTCTATAAGGCGGCTTTCCCGGGTAATCCCTACGAAGCCAGCTTCCTGGCCGATAGCTACAACCGGCAGTACCGCAGCGAGCAACAGTACGGACAGGTCTTTACAGCCGCGGCCTGCCTGGCCATCTTCATCGCCTGCCTGGGCCTGTTCGGACTGGCAACCTACATGGCCGAGCAGCGCACCAAGGAAATCGGCATCCGGAAGGTGCTGGGCGCCTCGGGCCTCAGCATCGCCACGCTTCTGTCGGGTGACTTTCTCAAACTGGTCGCCCTGGCCATTCTGATCGCCTCGCCGCTGGCCTGGTGGGCGGCCGACCGCTGGCTCCAGGATTTTGCCTACAAGACAAGTCTCGACGCCTGGTTATTCCTCCTGGCGGGTGGCCTGGCCGCGGGTATTGCGCTGCTGACAGTAAGCTTCCAGAGCATCCGGGCCGCCCTTCAGAACCCGGTAAAAAGCCTGCGGTCGGAATAGAAAAGTGTCTTTTGGGGCGAAAAGAGAAGTTTTACAATTCGTTTACATTCTTTTACGGGCGTTGTTTCGGGACGCGGAAAAGGACGGATACTTTTACTCCGGTACTAAACATAACGCAAATGAAAACGAAGCGCTTTTTATGGCTCGCCCTGACGGGATCGTTGGTGACAACCCTTTCCCTGGCCCAGACGGCTAACCAGCACTGCTCAGCGGCATTCCTGGGCAAACGGCTGCTGGTAAACCAGTACTCGCCCAAAGGTGTCTGCCGCATGCCGTCGACGGCCACCGGTTCCCTGAGTGTCTGGACGGTCAACCTGACGGAAAAGGAAACCAAACCGCTGACCCGCATTCCGTTTCAGGTAGCCATCCGGGACAAGGAGACAAAAACTCTCCAGCTGGTCTCGAAGACCGCCCACAAGGAGGTGGAAGTTCGCCAGTTGCTGAACCGGTGCCGGAAGGGTGACCATATCGTCCTCCTGACGCTGAACCAGCAGTACGCCTTACCCCATAACGAAATCATCGTCGAGTAAAACCACCAAAGATTATGATCAAGCTGATGGTTCAATGGACATTGGGTGGGCTGCTTGTACTGGCCGGGATGCATTCGGCCTGGGCGCCGGATCAACGGGCCGATCTGGGTTATGGGTTCGCCAGTAATTTGGTCAGTCGCGAGGCGGCACCGGCCGACTTATGCGCCAGCCCTTGGGTACTGAACGGACAATTGCTATCTTCCGGAACCGTTTCCTACACGGCGAACGGAAAGCTGGAGCTGGTCGGTGGGAATCCGACGCTGGCGGACTCGCCCCGGCTGCCATACCGGATCTACCTGCAGCGGAACGGCACCGTCCTGAACGAAGGGGCGTCGTGCCCGGACCGCACGGTGACCGAGATTGAGCTATCGACGGTGCTGAAGCTGGCCCGACCGGGGGATGAACTGATGATCGAGCCCGTCCGGCCGCAGGACGTGCGGGGTAAACGCCTGCTGAAGGTGGTCCGGCATTACGACTGGATGCTGCGGTCGTTGGAGAATTGCTGAACTTTGATAAGTAACGAATAGCATGAATACGGTGGGTTCTATGGTGGTGGCGCTCTTGGCCAGTCTGCTGGTGGCCGGTTTTTCGGTGGTGCAGCAGGACGGTCTGGGCGAGGAGCGGTTTGCGGAAAAGGTCAACCTGGCCCTTCGTCGGACGGCCCATGAACTGCTGACCGCAGCGGGCGATACCACCTCACGAATTCTTCCGGTACAGCAATCGGGACCGGGCACCTGGGCCGTGCGCCTGGGCCGGTCCCTGCCGTACGACCAGTTGCCCGCACTGCTGCAGGAGTCCCTGAAGCGCCAGGGCATTCGGGCGGCCTACGATGTCGTTGTGCGGGACTGTGGCACCCGGGAACTCCAGCTCGGGTACGCTTCCCGTGACCTGCTGGATGGAGACGTGCCCTGCGTCGGACGGTCCCACCTGCCGGGCTGTTACCTGCTGGAAGTGACCTTTGCAACGGATACCCGACCGGCTGTGCCGACCATGGCGCTCTGGATGCTGGCCGGCGCGGTGGCCCTGGTCGGCAGCTGGTATGTAGTACGCAGACGGTCCACCGGAGTGCCGGAAGAGTCTACCGCCCCGGTGCCATCCACGGAGGCGGAATCCACGCATTTTGGCGCGTCGCGTTTCTATCCGGTCAGCCTGACGCTGGTAACGGGTGAGGAGACGCACACCCTGACTTACCGCGAAGCCAAGCTGCTCGGCTTTTTCCTGGCCCACCCCAACGAGGTTCTGGGTCGGGATGCGATCCTGCAGGCCGTCTGGGCGGATGAGGGCGTAACGGTAGGGCGAAGCGTCGATGTGTTCGTGTCGCGGCTGCGCAAACTGCTCAGGCCGGATCCTGCGGTGCAGATCAAGGCCATCCACGGGGTAGGCTACCGCTTTGAGGTCAGCGGAGAGGCCAGCTGATCCGGCCGGTAGCGCTCATGCCCGTGACGCTCAATCTTCTAGCTACCGGCCTAAATACCCGATTGGTTTTGTGGATTTTTGTTGAAAACCAAAATCCACAAGGGTATGAAAGCGGTGCTGGGGGTGCTGGTAGGACTGAGTGGGTTACTGGGGACCGTTCTGGACCAGAAACCAACGGAACGCGTGAGCGGCGACGGGATGAAGGGCGAGTATTTCAACGGACCAAACTTTGAACAGAAGGCCTACACCCGGATCGATCCGGGTGTGAATTTCGACTGGAACTGGCGGCTGCCGGCCCCGGGGGTGCAGCGGGAGTATTTTTCGGTGCGCTGGACCGGCAAGCTTTACGCCCCGACTTCCGGCGTCTACCGCTTTACGGCCACCGTCGACGACGGCGTTCGGGTCTGGGTCGGCGGAAAGCCGGTGATCGACCAGTGGCGCAAGCAGGACGATACCCAGTTTGCCGGCCAGATTGTGCTGAAAGCCGGGCAGTTCTACGACCTGAAGGTCGAATACTACAACGACTGGAAAGGGAGCATCATCAGCGTTTACTGGCAGGTGCCCGAGCCCCAGCGGCCGACGGCTTACGCCAGCCAGCCAATGCCGATTGCCACCGAGTACCTCTACAGCTCGTATGCCAAAGCCGTGGCGGCCTTGCCGAAAGCGGCTCCGACCGTGGCCCGGGCGAAACCGAAACCATCCGCTCCAATGCCGGCCGCTTCACCCCAGTCCCTAACCGGACCAGCGATCGCGGGCCGGGAGTCGAGGGGACGAAGCCAGTCGATAGCCGAAGCCCTGCCTGGCGTTGCCCGGCCTGGCGTGGCCCAGCCTGGATTGGCCCGAACGGCGGCAAACGAAGCGGAGCGGCGGCCGGAGGCGACGTTCAACAACCTGAATACGGGTCGGACGCTGGTGCTGCGGAATGTCTTTTTTGAGCAGAGCAGTTACCAGCTCCTGAATGAATCCTACGCGGAACTGGATAAGCTGGTGCGAACGCTCCGGCAGTTTCCGGAGGTCCGGATCGAAATTGCGGGGCATACCGATAACGTGGGCGATCCGCGACTGAACCAGGCGCTGTCCGAGAACCGGGCGCGGGTGGTGGTGGCCTACCTGGTTCGCCAGGGCATTGCCGCCGACCGGCTGGAGGCCAGGGGATACGGAGGCACGCGCCCGCTGGCCGAAAACAACACGGAGGCCGGCCGGATTCAGAACCGGCGGGTGGAATTTACCGTCCGGTAGATACGCTATATCTTGGAGATATGGCGTATCTGAAGACCCGCGGATCCGGAAAACTTAGACTTTTTTCAAGACCGAATGCAACTTCTCCCTCCAGAAAACCATCTATCCATCATAACTCGTCAAACAAATACAATGAAACGATTCCCTACCTTTCTGCTGGCCGTTGGGCTGCTCGTTCCCAGTCTGCTGATGGCCCAGTCCGACAAAGACACGCCTTACAAAACCCAGAATTTCTCCGGTAATCTCAATACGGTCCGCGTCCAGACCTCCGGCGGCAGCATCACCGTGGAAGGAACCCAGTCCAGCGGCGTAAAAGTCGAGATGTACGTACGGGCCAACAACTGGAACGACCGCCTGGACGAAAAGGAAATTGCCGAGCGGCTGGAGGACTATGACGTCACCATCGCCACGGAAGGCAGCACGGTCGTCGCAACGGCCAAACGCAAGCGGAATGATAATGACTGGAAACGGAGCCTGAGCATCTCCTTCAAAGTGTACTCGCCGCGCAATATGGCCTCTGACCTGCGTACATCGGGCGGCTCGCTTCACCTGCGGCAGCTGAACGGCAATCAGAACTTTACGACCTCCGGCGGTTCTATCCACCTGACGGCCGTTGAGGGCGTTGTCCGGGGCCGGACCAGCGGTGGCAGCATTCACGTAGCGGATTGCCGCAAAGACATTGAACTGACGACCTCCGGTGGCTCCATCCACGCGGAGAACTCGAGCGGCGACCTGCGTCTGAGGACCAGCGGCGGCAGCATCAAGCTGGCCGACCTGAAGGGCCAGATCGTGGCCACCACCAGCGGCGGCAGCGTATCGGCGGATAAGGTCGACGGTGACCTTAACACCTCTACTTCCGGCGGCTCCATCCGCCTCCGCGACATCGCCGGCAGCGTCAAGGCCAGCACCAGCGCGGGCGGCATCGATGCCGACATCACCCGCCTGGGCCAGTACGTCCGTCTGTCGACTACGGCTGGCAGCGTCCGCGTTCGGCTGCCGATGGATAAGGGCCTCGACCTCGACCTGCGCGGTAACCGCGTGTCGACGGGCGCCCTCAGCAAGTTCGACGGCTCCGTCGAGCGCGACTACGTCCGCGGCCGCATCAACGGCGGCGGCATCCCGGTTGAAATCTCCGCTTCGAGCGGAAGCGTATACTTGAATCAGAATTAATAATGAACAATGAATAATTGGCTCTGCCATGGGGAGTACTTCGGGGCGAAGCCAATTATTCATTGTTCATTCTTAATTATTCATTCTGAATTCCTCCTTCCTGTCCGCTTGTGAACGTAACCTGTCCGCAAGCGGACATGGTGTTTTTAGGGGCTTGGGTTAAGACTTTGATTAGTAGATAATTACGTATGTTGGCACGTCCGTTGAGCGCTTAAGGTGACAATTGAGGAATGGACCATGTTCAACAATTACCTTAAAATCGCCCTTCGGTCACTCTGGAAAAACAAGACCCAGAGCCTGATCAATATCGTTGGCTTATCCGTAGCATTCGGAACCTGCCTGCTGCTGTTCCTGACGGGAGCCTTCCAGCTTTCTTACGACAATTTCCACCAGCATAGGGACCGGATCTACCGGACATATTTCCTGTCCATGCGTCCGGATGGCTCGCCCGAGAAGAATCCGACCATGCCTTTCCCCCTGACGCCCGCGCTGAAAGCCGAGTATCCCGAAATCGAGAAAGCGACCCGGGTTATCTGGAGCGCCGGCGGGGTTCGTCTGGGCGACAAGATTTTCCAAAAGCAGGTACGGGCCTGCGATGCCGACTTTTTGGACATTTTCACCTTCCCGCTCGTGAAGGGGGAAGCCAAAACGGCCCTTGCTGACCTGAACAACATTGTCATCAGCGAGAAAATGGCCAATGACGTCTTCGGCGCCGGCGTGAATCCCATCGGCAAAATGCTGGAAGTAAAGAACGGCGGTACCTGGCGGAGCTTCGTGGTAAGCGCCATCATCAGCGATCCCCCGGAAAATTCCACCATGGATTACGATGCGCTGGTCCGGATCGAAAACTCCCCGCAATTCCCGGATTCCAAAGACCGTTGGGATAACCAGTCCCACGAAGTGTACGTCAAACTGGCCGAAAACGCTGATCAGGCCGCTACCGAGAAGCGACTGGGCGGTATCGTTTCGAAGTACATGAAGGATATCGAAGAGTACATGAAGCGGAACAGCCGTGGCAAAAACGAGCGGGGAGCTTACTACAGCCTGCTGCTGCAACCGCTGACCGAGGTGCATTACGATGAAACCAGCCGCTCGGCCGTTATTGCCGTTATGGTCATCGGCATTTTCATCCTGGTGATCGCCTGCATCAACTTCATTAACCTCACTATTGCCCGCGCCCTGACTAGGGCCCGGGAGGTGGGCGTCCGGAAGTCGCTGGGCGCCAAACGCTGGCAGCTGTTCACCCAGGTCTGGGGAGAGACCTTCCTGCTCTGCCTGCTGTCGCTGATCGCCGGTCTGATCCTGGCCAACGCCATACTGCCTAAATTCAATCAGCTGTTTGGTGCCAAACTAAGCCTGGCGCTGCTGGTGACGCCCCAGGCTATCGCCGTAATGGTCCTGGGCTTCCTGCTGGTGACGCTGGTCGCGGGCGGATATCCGTCCTGGGTCATCAGCCGGTTCAATACCGTCCAGGTACTGAAAGGGCAGGTCACCATGAAAAAGCCGGGTATGCTGCGGAATTCCCTCATCGTAACCCAGTTCGCCATTGCCTGCCTGCTGATCGGCTGTACGCTGGTGATGCTGCAGCAGATCCGTTACCTGCAGGACCAGCCCCTGGGCCTGAACAAGGAGCAGGTCATCAGCGTGCCGGTGGGCAGTGAGGTCGAAGGCGTCGTTGCCCTGCAGCGCATGCGCCAGCGGCTGGCGGGCGAAAGCCGCGTGGTGGCCGTGACCGGTACCAACGTCAACATCGGCTACGGCCTCGACGGCAGTAGTTCCCGGAGCCGGATCGGCTTTCAGCATAAAAAACGGGATGTGGCCACCGACTGGCTGCGGGTGGATTATGATTACCTGAAAACACTCGACATCAAACTGCTGCGGGGGCGGGATTTCACCCCGGGGTATGGTCAGGATTCGATCTCGTCCATCGTGGTGACGGAAAAATTCGCCAAACAACTGGGCGAAAAGAATCCGATTGGCACCTACATCCAGCCGGATTCGGCGGGCCAGAAATACCAGATCGTCGGGGTGGTAGCCGATTTTGCGCTCTATTCGCTGCGGGATGAGGTCCCGGCGGTAACGCTGCAGATGCAGCGGTCTTACCCCATCCAGTACATCTTTGTCCGGGTCCAGCCGCAGAACCTTTCCGCCGCCATGGATGTCGTGAAGGCCGCCTGGAAATCGGTCGCCCCGCAGACGGAGTTCAAAGGATCCTTTATGGATGAAAATACCAACAACTGGTACCGGCGGGAGCAACGCCTCTCGACCATCCTGAGCTCGGCTGCCATCATTACGGTTGTGCTGTCGTGCATGGGCCTGTTCGCCGTGGCGCTGATGACCATCGAGCAGCGGACGAAGGAAATCGGCATCCGGAAGGTGCTGGGAGCCAGCGTGACCGGAATCGTCGGCCTGCTTTCGCAGGACTTCCTCAAGCTGGTGCTCATCGCCATCGCCATCGCCACGCCCCTGGGCTGGTACGCCATGGGGAAATGGCTGGAAGATTTCGCTCACCGGATCCAGACGCCCTGGGCTATCTTTGCCCTCGCCGGCCTGGCTGCCCTGGTCATTGCGTTCCTGACGGTTAGCTTCCACTGCATCCGGGCCGCCCTGATGAACCCGGTGCGGAGTTTGCGCAGTGAATAACGTTGGACGATAACGAGGGTGAAGGAGCAAGGTAGCTAAGTCTGCCGGATGCTTTGTATCTTGGGAATGGCAGGCTGGTTCGTTGCCGCGCCGCCCCTTGTCCCTGAACCCATCAACCTGGCAATAACGAATTCAACTATACCAACCAATGATTCAACTTAACAACGTCGCCAAGTACTATCCCGCCGGTTTTGGGAAGACCTATGTGCTGCGCAATATCAGCCTGGAAATTGGCGAAGGGGAGTTTGTGAGCATCATGGGCCCGAGCGGCTCGGGCAAGTCGACACTGCTCCACATCCTGGGCCTGCTGGAAGAGCCCTCCGAGGGCGACTACTTCTTCATGGACCAGCCGGTACAGAAACTGTCCGAAAAGCGCCGTACCGATCTGCACCGCAACCACATCGGCTTCGTCTTCCAGGCTTACCACCTGATCGACGAACTCACGGTCTACGAAAACATCGAAACGCCGCTGCTCTACAAAGGCATGTCGGGCTCGGAGCGGAAAAGCCGGGTGGCTGATCTGCTCGACCGGTTCAATATCGTCGGTAAGAAGGATCTCTTCCCGAACCAGCTTTCGGGCGGGCAGCAGCAGCTGGTCGGGATTGCCCGGGCGGTGGCCGCCAACCCACGGGTCATTTTCGCCGATGAGCCGACCGGGAACCTCCATTCCGACCAGGCGCGGGAGATCATGGCGCTGTTCCGCCGCCTGAACCAGGAAGATGGGGTGACGATTGTCCAGGTAACGCACTCGGAGGAAAACGCCGGGTACGGGAACCGCATTCTGCGCCTGAAAGACGGCTGGCTGGAACCCGAAACGGCTGCGGCGAAAAGCTAGGCGCCCACAGCGGCGGCCAGCGCCCGGACCGGCTCCAACCGGGTTCCCAGGACCTGCTCCCCGAAAAGCCGGAACGACTGCATGCCCGTCACGTTGGTACAGAACACCGCCTCGGCCTTGGCCAGGACGGCCGGTGGGTAGAGGCCTTCCGCCACCACCAGACCCAAGGCCGGGGCGAGTTTCAGCAGCTTTGCCCGCAGAATGCCTTCGATGCAGCCGGTCTGAAGGGAGGGAGTATACAGCGTCTGGTCCCTGAGCCAAAAAATATTGGAGGCGACGCATTCCGCCAGATGCCCCCGTGCGTCTAAGAGGAGGGCATCGTCCCAAGCCTGGGCCAGCCGGTACCGCCCGGCCATGACATAGGGGAGGGCGCTGCCGGTTTTGAAAGGTGATATGGTTGAAGGACAAAGGCTTATGCCTTCGTATAGGCCGATCCGTTCTTTTTCCGTCAGGGCAAAAGGCTGAGCAGGCCGGGCCTGAAGCAGCCAGTCCAGGCTATCCTGGACCGGGGTGTAGAGGCCGCCGGGCTGGCGCCAGACCTGCAGGCGAAGGCGGGCACAGCCAGCGGTAAGCCCATTCTGGCCCAGCAATTGCCGGATACAGGAATGGAGGTAATCGGCCGTGAAGGTCGAAGGAGGTACCAGCCCCAGCGCCTGCATCCCGCGCTGCAGCCTCCGGACGTGGTCGGGGAAGAACCAGAGGGTGCCGTTTTCGTAGCGCATGGTTTCAAAAAGACCATCGCCGTACAGAAAGGCCCGGTTATCGGTTGCCAGTGGTACGGCCGTCTCCGCCATTGTCACCCCGTTAAATACCACGTTCATTCGTAAATTCGCCGCTTATCCTAAAAAGAGTAGTCAGACCGCAAGATAGTTTCTAACATTGAAGATGAATAGCGTAGCCATGATGAAAACAAGGCTTTACCCATTCCTGCGCAAGTCCGTTGTTGTATTGTGCCTGCTGGCGGTCCATACCGTTGGTGCCCAGACGACTGTGCAGCCTACCGGTGGCAACCGCCTGTCCCTGCGGCAGTGCATTGACATCGCCCTGCAGAACAACCTCCAGATTCGCCAGAGCCAGCTCAACGTTCAAGGCGCTGATTTACAGTTGCGCCAGGCCAAGTTTAACCGTTATCCCAGCCTGAACGCCTTTGGTTCCCAGAACCTTAGTTCCGGCCGGAACATTAACCCGGTTACCAACGCCTTTGTGGAGCGTTCGATCAGTTCCAACAACTACCAGGTATCCTCCAACGTGACGCTGTTCAACGGCTTCGCGCTTCAGAATACGGTGA